>OOGD01000040.1_pt1 | contig 32937 bp, 31 predicted proteins | sample 1670381 | NCBI WGS metagenome assembly OOGD01 (sample SAMEA98146918, study PRJEB22522) | marine metagenome | biome: marine biome; feature: marine water body; material: sea ice | place: Arctic Ocean | collected 14-Sep-2015 | depth 1.3 m | reverse complement strand
ACCATGTACAAGTGGTCGTGTATGTTGACGTAGATAAAGCACAAGTGTGGAGTGATTAACAAGTCATTAGCCTGTGGGGTACCTTACTACAATGGCACCTTAATTACGCAAAAGCGTATGGGAGACGAGGCCCTTAGTCTAGGTGAAGAAGTGGCGCTACAAGATACAATCAAACATACCGAAGTCGTTTACACAACATCAGCTGATTTATGCGCAACCTCAATGAATTTATTGCCCGCGAAGCCAACAAAGAAGATGGCTGCACGGATAGATTTTACTTGCTGTCATCCATAGCGCTCAACCTTCGGGCCAGCTAAAGCTGTTCTAAATAAATTAAGAAAATTAACAAGACGCCCATGATAGCTATCAACCCCAAAAAATAGTTTTGCGATTTATTACGATGGGTGTCTTGTTAATTACGTTGTTAATGAGTAACAACGGGCGAAAGGAAAATCTCACCAATAAGCTGTAAGAGCGCTAGCTTACAAATGGGTAAGGATCGTCTATAGATGTTGGAAAACCAGAACACCTTATGATGAATCGACATATTTAAAAGCGTTAAAAGCGTTAAAAGAGAGAAATTCATCTCGTTTAGCTACATAAAAGACTTATTGAATGACTCAGGGCGTGAAGCAGACGGTGGGAGGATTAGCTTTTCTTACCGTTTAAATACCAAGTACGGACTTAAAGCAAGCATCTAACTGCGAAAATCAACCGCAGTCTCAGATAAGTCGGCTTGAATAAAAGCAGTTCTTCATCATAAACAAAAGCAATGTTCAAAACTGGTTTGCATATCAGTGGGAGACGTTTGTTTTGAATTCTGAATTACGTGAAAACAGTTGAGTAGTAGACAAAAAATAGCCGAATTTCATACCCTTAAGAGTGTAAAATAGATGATAAGATGGAAAATACGAGGCAAATTGTATTTTGATTTTAGGAAACATGACGTTTTATTTTACCTATACTCTGCCAATTTTATAAGCGTTTCTAATTCATTGGTATAGACCTTTATCTCTTCTTCAATTTCCTGAATTGGCAATTCTAAGGTGTGCATTTCTTGCTCTTGCTACTCAAACATGACGTTTTATCTTAACTATACTTAATGTCGTAACAATAATTTGGCATCTTGATGGACATCAAGCACTGTCATATAGGTTTCTTCATACTGTCACGTATTGTTCATATTTCAAACGTATCTTAGTTTTGAGTCTAATCGACCAGAGTATGAAATGACAATACGACGCTTTACCGAGATAGATACCGCATTATTTTACTGGTTTAATCAGTTTTCTTACGGCCGAGGTAGCGCAACCATATTACTGAGCAAAGGCATTTCTAAAACTGGGGACGGGTACTTATACATACTGGTCAGTACCTTACTTTTTTATTTAGATAACAACCACGGTCTACTATTTTTCTACACAGCGTTAATGGCATACGCGCTTGAAATACCAAGCTACCTCATTCTCAAAAGATATTTCAAACGTCAACGTCCAAGCGCACGGCTGCTTAACTACAAAGCTCACATTACACCGGCTGACAAGTTTAGCTTGCCTTCGGGTCATACCGCAGCCGCATTTTTAATGGCAACAATAATTAGTAGTTTTTACCCTGGGTTTATCCTTTTAGCGTTTACATGGGCAAGCCTAGTTGGCTTATCGCGAATTTTATTAGGCGTACATTTTCCTTCAGACGTTGCCATCGGCGCGACGCTTGGTGTCCTCATTGCGCATACCAGTCTGCTTATCTTAAATTAAGAGTAATTAACATATTGAAGATACTTTATGGCGTGCAAGGAACGGGAAATGGACACATTGCCAGAGCCAGATTGATGGCCGCGGTGTTTGCCAAGCGAGACGATGTTAGTGTTGATTATCTATTCACGGGTCGTGACGTGAGTGCCTACTTCGATATGCATATGTTTGGCGAGTACAAGACCAAAAGAGGCTTGTCATTTGTCGCTGAGAGCGGCGCTTTAAATCGATATAAAACCATAAAGAATATAAATTTATTTGAGTTTATAGCCGATGTTCGCCACACCGACTTATGCCAATATGATTTAGTTTTGAATGACTTTGAGCCGGTTTCAGCATGGGCTGCTAAAAATCAAAAAATCCCTTCGCTTTCAATAAGCCACCAAGCTGCATTTATGTGTGATGTGCCAACTGAGGCCCAAAGTTTTATTGATAGATGCATTACACGTTATTTTGCACCAACAACCTTTGCTTTAGGTGTGCACTGGTATCATTTCGGTCAAGCCATTATTCCCCCTTTTGTTCCTCGGGATTTCTACCAGGACATTGCGACTAATCAGCCCCATCAAAACGTTTTTAGTTTAGTCTATTTACCTTTTGAATCGCCCCTTCACATTCAGCAAACCTTGCAGCCATTAAGCGAACATAAGTTCTATTGTTATCATTCTAAAGTTCAACAAGCCCATATCGATAATAATGTGCATTGGTTTCCCTTGTCAAAATGTGGTTTTCACAAGGCGCTCGCTGATTGCTCAAACGTCATTGCAAATGGTGGCTTTGAACTGGCAACAGAGTGTTTAAGTTTAGGAAAAGCACTTTTAATAAAGCCCTTGGAAGGTCAATTTGAGCAGTTTTCGAACGCATTAATGTTACGCCAATTAGGCATTTCGGATACCTTGTCTAGCTTAAATACTGATGATATCAAAGAGTGGCTAAGTGAACATAAAGCAACTCAAATAACCTTTCCTAGCAATATCGATTGCTTCATTGATTGGATATTAGCGGGCCACTGGCAAGATACTTCGATAATATGCGAACAACTATGGAAACAAGTAACATTTCCTGAACGAGTAAGCAGTAAATTGAACGCTATGTGTCGCAATAACAAAATTAACAAGACACCCATGATAGCGAGCAACCCCAAAAAATAGCTTTGCGATTTATTACGATGGGTGTCTTGTTAATTGTTTTTGTTAATTGCTTAACAGAACAATCTTTTAACACACCCACATAAGCAAAAAAAATTGTTCACTACCAAAACAAATTTGACGGTTATTACCCCGTTGAATAATATGCTGTGCAATACCAATTGGGCAGATACAAGGCAAACGACTCATAGGATGTCCTTATTTTTGAGTTAAGTCAGCAACAAGGTCAGCCCATGCGTTATTTAACGTTGTTCTGCCCCCGATAGTTTAATGACGTTTTGGTTGTTCAGTCCAGACTTCGCCTTGGGTAAAGATTAAGTAATGTGTCGAGTTGCATGTAGCTAGGAAGTCATGGGGCGCTGATAGCACAGATAATGTTACGAAAGATGCAACTTCCTACTTATCTTATTGGGAAATATAAACGACTTCTCCTGACTCAAGATAAGACACCAGTATACCGTAGCCGATGTCTTCTAAACTTGGCTCATCAGGGCTCTCTGCAATAACCGCAGATCCTGCACCAAGTCCCACTTTAAAAAATGTTGGCTGATCATAAAGTGGGGGCAAGGGGGAGTTGTCAGTGTTACCCAATAGATTATCAAAGAAAAAAGAATCTTCAGTACCGCTTAAAACTACCGCCAAGTCTGCTCTTAAGAGGCCCCCTTCTGTTGATCCCCCAATTACTCCATGCTGCATAGATATAGGTATCCCTTCGCTCCACTCGTACAGTATCTTTTGATTAAATTCGTGAGTCTTTTCGTCAAAATTGATTTGTACGATTCGATGCTCGCCTAGGTGCTTGTTGTCTGAAAGCAATACCAATGTATAAGCTGGTGATTGCGTTGGGCCTCCACGAGAGATCACCTGGATAATATTCAGATCGCTTGTCGAGTTAGTCTCAATAGGGACTGAACCTAGCTCTTCGAGCCTATTGTCTCCATTGCCGTCGCCGTAATAGACGAGTTCTAATGCATTGAAGTCAATCGCAGTTAATGGTGCAGCGAAGAAATCCCCTGGACCAGAGAAGGTGCCGAAGTCTGGGTACTGATTGATAACGCTTGATGGAATTAATCCCCGCAAAGCGTGGCATAGTGATCGACCAACACCTATATTTTGAATCGGTGTCGCCTCAAAATTATTGGTATTAGAAGATGCAGAGCCGTTATCTATATCAAATACTGTTAAGCCTAAGTCAATCTGACCAACGATCATATCATTCGCAAATAGAGTATTAGTTTGGTGCAGAAAACAGGGACGCTCAACGTCAATTGTCTCTTGCACTGAATAAACTCTGGTTTGAAAATCTTCGATTAACCAGTATATTTTGTCTTCTTTCTCGCTAACGATGGATAAAGAAGTATCTGGCAATCCATGAGCATTTAAGCTTGGAGATTGTAAAAAATCTATCGAAGCGTAGCTCCCCTCGATGAGCACAAAGTCATCGCGATCATAGCTTCTGGGAACGAGGCTTGAACCCTCTATAGCTTTTACCTGAAATTCGTTGGCAAATTCTGCTGATTGAGTAATCGCGAAAACGTGTGACCCAGGTGAGTCATTTATGCCTAACATGTTGTAGCCGGGCAACATGAGCTTTAAATGTGGGTCGAATTTACCTACAACTCTCCCAATCTCGTTTTCTGGCAGAACAGTCAGCTTGAGAGTGCTTGTGGCTGTTCTGCCTTCACTATTGGTCATTGTCGCTGCACAGTCGTATTTCGTTACAACACTTACGACTGGAAAGCTGATTTCAACGTCAAGAACATTAATAGAGTTGTTTTGAATAGATAGTACAATATCAATCGGGCAGGAAAACTCAACCGTTGTTGAGGTTGATTCTATGGGCTCCCCAGAAACTAATATAAATAAGTTACCGCCAGATAAAACAGTTTCTGCGTTGGTGCTTAAGTTAACGGTTGGGAGCGGTATTTTAGGGGTGGGAGCCAGCTGGCTAGTATCACCTGAAGACCCGCCTCCACAAGCGCAGAGAGTCGCTGTAAAGTATACCAATAAACCTTTTTTCAATAAACCTAATCTCATAGCCTTTCTATTGCCTGTTAAAAGTCATGCTTTTTGCCGATAACGATAACTGCCAATTAGCTTCTAAGAATAATCTGAATTAGTCGGTTATGCTCCAAAATCATGTAACTTTTGAAACAACCTGATTGTCACAACAAAGTAAGCTTCTCAAGGATTGGTTCGAGTTGAAATAAACGCCGTAAACAGTTAGTGCCCTATTTAAAAGAGTGAATAATTTCAGCGTTTTTTGTGGGACGGCCTACTGCTAAAAGAATCAGACGTAACTGATGCTGTTGAGGCTAGTTTTTTTCATCATTGTTACATTGGGTGATATTTTTACCAGCAAACGGGGGGGTAGTCAAATTGTTTTTAAGATTATTTTAGATTTATAACTAAAGAAATTATCGGGGGCAGAGGAACTATCGGGGTCAGAGCAAAGTTAAATTAACTCTTACGTCAACGGTCATTCTTATAGGGGTGGAAGAGCTCGAAGATGAGCAGATGCGTCAGTTGATGTATGTGGGGGAAAGCAGGGCGCGTAAGCGGTTGGTCTGGTTACTGTCGAAGATTGTTTAGGTGCTTTACAGGCCGACTTAGCGGCTAAGATTGACCACATAAAACGTCAATACGATACTTGACCCTTTTCTTTCTTCTTTTCTTGATGATTACAATAAATAACTAGCACGCCCACCGGCCAAAAAACCTAAGCCAATCAAGTGACGACAACAAACCACAAATAAAAACCTTTACAATCGCCAACATTGATTTTGCCTTACGGCAAAATTTTTTCTGTAATTACTCATATTGAACGTGAATTGAACGTGAAGATTGCACTAAAAGCTGAATGCAAGTGGTCAACTTAAGTCGTAAAGCCAAGAAAACACCATATAACAAAAACAGCGTAAAATACCTTTTACCCCAACAAATGCTCGGATAAACCATGGATACAGAAGAACTTAGTAAGCTTACAGGCTCGACGATTGGGCATTATCAACACAATGCGACGGATTACCGCGACGGCACTTGGGGTCACGATGTTAGCCAAAATAGGGCGGCCTTGGTGACAGCCTTGGGAGATAAAGCCCCTTGTCGCATCCTCGATTTTGGATGCGGCCCCGGTAGAGATCTGCTTGCGTTTAAAGCACTAGGAATAGAAGCGGTTGGGCTAGATGGCTCCGAAGAATTTTGTAATATGGCACGCGAAGCTTCTGGTTGTCAGGTGTTACAGCAAAATTTCATCAGCTTAAATTTAAGGGCTTCTACTTACGATGGCATTTTCGCTAACGCATCTTTATTTCATGTGCCGACCCAAGAACTGCCAAGAATATTACGCGAGCTTAACGCTGCTTTAAAACCCAAAGGTATTTTATTAACTTCTAATCCTCGTGGCAATGATGAGCAGGGCCTGCAAGGCGAGCGTTTTGGCGCCTACCACAGCCCCGACACATGGACCGCATTGTTACAACAAGCTCAGTTTGAGCCGATAGAACACTATTATCGGCCTAAAGGGTTACCTCGTCATCAGCAGCCCTGGTTCGTTTCTGTTTGGCGTAAAAAATAACTCACAGATTTTGATAGCTTAAAGCTTGGGTCAGGGCCAACTTTAATTAAAACCTGCAGGGTCAGGTTCGTCGAAACTAGTTGATCTGAATAAACAGAATTATCAAGCCATCACTACAAGACGGTGGGAGAACGTCTAAGGTGTTTAACTTATCAAAAATCAAAAATCAAAAAACTGCTATTTTTTTACGAACCTGCCGCCACAGGTTAGCAGCCCAAGCAAAGCCTTTAACTCATTGATTAGATTAAGGTAAGTGTTTACTCCTTGCTTTAAAAAGTTGCGGTAGGTGCTGCGAAACAAATATTGTGCTTTCAATAATGCATCCAAAGGTGTCACTAAACAGTGTTGTGGCAGACCTATTTCACATCACCTCTAAGAAGACATCAATAAACAGCTGACATAATATTTTTGAAGTTTTGGTACCTCAATGTTTAAATGAGAGTGTCACTTTGGGAGGTATTATGATTAAAAAAGTATTGATTGCTGTCATCGCATTATCAGGGGCAATTTACATTGGCTTTTGGGCAACGGCTGCTAGCCATGTGGACCCTGCTCAATACCGCATACTGGCTGATAAATATGCTGTGCACATTGTGCGCGACAAATTTGGCGTACCGCATATTTTTGGAGCTCGTGATGTAGATGCTGCTTTTGGTCTCGCTTATGCTCATGCCGAAGATGATTTTGTAACCATGCAGGATGTATTACTTGTTACACGCGGCAAATTGGCGACCCTGCACGGCGTTGATGCCGCTAAAACCGATTATCTGGTTCAGTTTATGGGCGTGTGGGACGTGGTAGATGCTGGTTATGAAACCCGCATTGACCAGCAAACTCGTGATCATGCTCAGGCCTATGCTGATGGTGTCAACTTTTATGCCTCTGAAAACCCAAGCAATATTGCAGCGGGATTACTCCCCGTCACTGGCAAAGATATTATTGCGGGTTTCACTTTTAAAACACCCCTATTTTATGGTTTTGATCAAGCGGTAGCAGCAGTCGTTGAGGGACGATACGGAACAGGGCTCGACAAACTTGCATATTTGCAAGTCACTGACTCACCTCAGCCTGATCTCGGTAGTCAAGGTATTGCCATCGCGCCGTCTCGTTCTGACGATGGTTATACACGCCTGCTGGTGAATTCTCATCAGCCCCTTACCGGTCCAGTTGCTTGGTATGAGGCGCGAGTTAAAACAGAAGAAGGTTGGGATATGGCTGGCAGTACTTTTCCAGGCTCACCAGTTATTCTTCACGGCCACGGCCCCACCCTCGGATGGGCGAGCACAGTAAATAAGCCAGATCTGGTGGATGTGTATCAATTAACGATGAACCCTAATAACGAGGACCAATATTTACTAGACGGTGTATGGCGGGATATTGAGGTAAAGGATGCGGCAATAGAAGTGACGTTTTGGGGCCCAATTCGCTGGACGTTTCATGAAGCTATTTATCGCTCTGCTCACGGGCCTGTTTTCAAAACAGAAAAGGGTGCTTTTGCGCTGCGTTGGGCTGGAATGGATGAAATGCGTACCCTCGAAGAGATGTTAGCGATGAACAAAGCGCGAACTCAAGCTGACTTTGAAGCAGCACTGTCGATGACCGCTTCGCCGAGCATCAATTATGTGTATGCTGACAATGTTGGTAATATTGCTCACTACTATAATGCCATGATGCCTAAGCGACCTGAAGGTGATAAGTTTTCGGCCATAGATTGGTTGGGTTTAATACCTGGTGACCAATCAGACCTTATTTGGCAGGGATATTATCCCTTTGAACGCATGCCACGCACAGTCAATCCTTCATCCGGTTTTGTCTACAATGCCAACAATACTCCTTATCGATCTTCAGTTGGTGAGGGCCAACCTTCGCCCCAAGACTATGAGTTGTCGATGGGTATACAGACTAATATGACCAATCGAGCCCTACGCATCGAAGCCTTGTTCGGGGCAGACAAGGCCATCAGCCGCGAAGATTTTCACCGCTACAAGTATGATAATCGTTATGCTGAAGGATCCGTGGTCGACCAAGTGATCAAAGAGCTTTTGGCCATGTCTTTTGAACCCGACAGTAAGCTGCAGGCAGGGCAGAAACTTCTTCAAAGTTGGGATTTAGGCACCGATGCTGAAAGTAGAATGGCGGCACTGGGTGTGATGACGGGCAGTCCCTTTGTCATTGCGGCGATGCGAGAAGAGCCAAAGCCTAACTTGACCGAAGTTTTCCAAAAATCGCTGACTGTGCTGCAACACCATTTTGGGCGAATCGATCCGAAATGGGGCGAAGTAAACCGGCTAGTGCGCGGTGACAAAAGTTGGGGTTTGTCAGGCGCACCTGATGTGTTACGTGCCGTATATGGTGTATTTGATGAAGATGCAGGTCATCAAAAGGCCACAGCTGGAGATAGCTATATTATGTTTGTTGAATGGGCACCAGATGGTGAAATTTCATCACACACTATACATAATTTTGGCAGCGCAACCCTTGATGCAACATCAACTCACTATGACGATCAGGCACCACTATTTGCATCGGAGAGAGAGCGGCGCCTACCTTTAGACATGATCACGCTTATGGCTGAAAAAACCAGTGATAAAAGAATTGGTGGGAGGCTTAATTGATAACATGCAATAAGACGTAATTAACAAGACACATATTATCAATATGTTTGAAGGACTCTCTAAAAAGCGAAAGAAAAAAGCGAAAGAAAAAAGCGAAAGAAGACACCCAGTGCGCCGAGATCAATCGGTAGAAGATCGGAGCGGAGGCAGCCCCGGATGAAAGACCTCTACTTGGTAAGGTAAGTACACCGCCAAGACCCCGAGTGCACCATAAGGTGTCGAGTTAAGCGTTGGCAGTGGAAACCATAGGCCGAGTATTGAGCCGCGAAATCCACACTTAAGTGTGCCGACCTTGTTGGGTGAAAGAGAAGGCAATACAACCAATAGATGTAATGCCCTAAACGGGGGTGTTAGTTATTGGTTGACGATTCGCAGTTATAGACTTTGTGCATGTGGTGATGTCTTTTATGCACAACTCGGGAGATACGGTGGGTCGGTATGACATAGTGTTCTGCACATTGAGGGGAAGTCAGAGACGAAGCCTTTGATGATGAGCCATTGGAAGTCAGGCAGTCTTATAGTAGTGAAGAAGCGCCCGAACAAACTGAGTTAGCGCTCAAGGTAAGGTGTGTGGAGCGAAGGGGACTGACAAAGAGGAAACGTTCTCAATGGAGACTAGCCGTGACTCAGAGCATGGATAATTTATTCTCAAATTTTGTTAATTATAAAAAATTGCCGTTCTCATCTATGGCATTAATTCTCAGTGCATCAGGGTTAGCATCACTTGCATCAGGTATCCATTTACTGAGGCATTCTCTATTTTCAACACAGGGGTCGGTTAATGCCTGTAAAAATTCTGCTAAATCATTGATTTCTGAGTCCGTTAATTGCACATCTTGTAGACTAATGATTCCAGCGGTTCTTTTAGCTGCCAATTGATCCAGAGCATGTTGGGTGTTTTGCAGCATATCAACAGCTTGGATATTGGGAGCTATTTGCGAAAAGTCGTAGTTATCTACTGCTTGTTCCGGATTTAGGTGATGTTTAATTACCTCAATTAAAGTCGTATACGCCCCAGCGTGCCCCCAAGGTCCGGTAACTGAAGTATTAAGCAGAGAAGGTGTTCTAAATGCATACTTATCTATGTCTAAGCCTGTCTCTCTAAAGCGACCAAAATCATCACTTCCTAAGGGACCGTTACCTTTGCCTCTGCCAATTTGCGGCATGGCAATTACATGAAATTTTTCGTCCGTAAAAAAGTCGCCAGAGTGACAAGAAGCACAATTAGCCCCGCCGTTATCAACCGAATTAAAGAATAACTGAGCACCCCGTTTAGCTTCGAGTGGCAGTGCGTCATCATCACCTTCAACAAATGCTTTCCAAGGTGTTTCGACAAACACTTGAGAATTTTCGTAATCAGCTATGGCTTCGGTAATGTTTGAGAAGGTAATGAGTTCTTCTGCTGAGCCTTCTGGATCACTAAACCCTTTTTGAAATTCGACAAGCCATCTATTGATGGGTAATAAGCCTCCTAGTGGAGTGCCATAATCGCCAATTCGTTGCTCTAAATTATTTCGAACCCCGGTGTTGTTTAGTCCCGTAAAATTACCAAAGTTCTTCATTTCTTCCGGCGATGTAACAGGGAATCTCGCTTGAGCAATAGCCAATGTGGAGCCTGCATTCGGATCTGTTTGACCAAACGGGCTTTCAGGGGTTCTTATACCTAAACCGTCATCGCCTGCGCGTCCGGGTGTTCCGCCTATACTTTCAATACGGCCATCATGAAACAAAACCTTGTCCCACATTGCCAAGTTGAACGTAGTTGGGGCGTTTCTTGGAACGGTAGGGCCGCCGTCAAAATGATCACCGCTTGCACTGTGAAATCGGCCAGGACCAAGCAGATCAGGAATGTCAGCATCTACTCCAATAGGTAATGACAAGTCGTCACCTCCCCCTAATGCTGGATGGTGACATGTTACGCAGGCGGAATCAAAGTCCCCACCTAAACCCTTAGTGAAGAATAACTTCATTCCCAATTGTGCTTTGGATTCGCTTATATCTGGAAGTGTTCGACCTACAGAAGGGTCCCCAACCAATTCTAGACCTTCAATTGCGGTTCTGACTTTACTTGCCTCCGATGGCGGCACTACCACAACAGCCTCTTGGATTACTGGCGTTTTTGTATCGTTACTTTGTCCACAGCCAAGTATAAAGGTTGCCAACAAACTCATTATAGTGGCTCTAAAAATGGATAAAGTAGGGGGGATATTTTTGATCATATAAAAGCCTTTTCTTAACATAGTTAATACAGCAAAAGGTCCTTAAGGTATTAAATCTCCATTTGTGACTTCTTTTAAAATATAGCTTAATTTTTTCTAGTATGGACGAATCTATATACTTTAGGAATCGTGTGGCTATTTTTACAATAGCTCAGAGAGACTAGATACTGTGTTTCAGATATAAAACTGGGTCAGGTGCCAGGGTCAACTTAAATTAACATCCTAGGCTTTACTTCAATTTCGTCAATTTACATGGATGTCAATACATGGATAGATTGCCTCGGGTCGACCCGGTCAATGTTCCTCAGCATATTATTCAATGCGGTAATAATCGCCAAGCATGCTTCGCCAGTGAGCAAGATTTCGCAAATTATGTAAACGGGTTAAAAGAATATTCTAAAAAATACTTCGTCGATATTCACGCCTAGGTTTTGATGACAATCAGGTGCATTGATTGTGCACTCCGCGCATGAGAAATATTATCAGTTTGATGATGCAATCCTTAGGCAGGCAGTATGTGCGTTATTTTAATGGTTGCTATGGGCGGTCAGGAACATTGTGGGAAGGCCACTATAAGTGTTGCTTGGTGCAAGCCGAAGTTTACCTTTTGCATCTATATGGATATATAGAGCGTAATCCCGTTAGAGCAAAGATGATTGAGGACCCTGCTGACTATCATTGGTCAAGCAATCAGATTAATGGCCTTGGAAAAGAGTCATTGGTAAAGAGTCATTGGTAAAGAGTCTGAGTTATGTACACCACAACCAATATGTTTGGCACTGCATAGCAATGCCGTTCAATGTCAGGCAGTATATCGGAGCTTATTTTCATCTCATATCGAAGGTCAATCACTTGAAGCCATTCGCGTCAACTCGAATAAGGGAATGGCCACCGGTAATGAGCAATTTAAGCAAGCGTTAGAAGCCTTTACAGGCACAAGAATAAAAGATAAAAAAATGGGACGCCCAGCTAACCTACAAAAAAGAAGCTAACTAAAATGTAGGCGTTAAGTTGACCCTGATCCCAGTTTTATAATTCCAATTAGATGGGCTTCTCTATTTAAAATTCCATGTTTCTACAGCGCTTAGATATTTACCCACATCATGGTCTTCAACCGCGTCGATGCCTTTTTCTTTTATTGCGCTTAATGCCCCGTCAACATAGTCCACAAACCTAAACCAAAATCCTGATTCTCGATAAAGTTCTTGCTCTTGTGAAATATATAAGTAGCTACCAATGTGGCTGTAGCCCATTAGCCTCGCAGGTACTCGGGTAACGATATCATTATTATTATGAAACCTAAAATATCTATCCTTGCATTCAATGTTGAATATTCGGGCAGTGTCTCTAGTTAGTGCCCTAGGTTGGCCAAATGTATAAACGCTAGTGAAAGGACGGTCCTGTTGAATAAACCTGGCTGCGGCTATTGTCGCCATTGCGCCACCTAAGCTGTGGCCTGTGAAGAATACAGGGCGTTTTTTATTGACCTGGCAAACTTCTAACCTTTCCATTAGGGGTTGCCAAACATCTTCTACTGATTTCCAAAAACCACGGTGAAACTCGCCGAATAACTTCTTAGTCGAGAATGCATTTATGTTGTCCAGCCAGTCTGCTACTTCATCAGTCCCCCTGAATGCGAGACATATATAATCTTCATGTTCAATCAAAGCCGCTTGAGCACTATTTTTATCGGTGCCAAAAACACTTATAAACTTATCGTCTTGGGCTTTAAGATCAGCCAGTATGGCTTTTTCGTCTGGTGCCTGATTGTCCTCAGATTTCTTTAAATAGACTACCTTGGATAGTCTTGCCATCCAATAAGCATTCCCTGCATCTAACAATGTTTTATATGGTGAAACAGTTTTCTCTAACATATTCGACTCTTCCTAAGCGATGTTGATATGGACTATATTCAATCTAACGGTAATGATTGCATTACATTCGAAATTTGGCATGAATGAGAAATTACACTAGCACTAACTTACTCATTGTAATAAGTATTTCGTTATGTTTTTGAGGAGACCAATGAACCCTACAAAGATAACTTTGAAATCTGCGGGGTCAGAGTACTTGATTTTAATCAACTTAACTTAACATTCTGAAAAGCAAAGACTTTTAATCTCCTTCTTGAGGTAATGGCTTTGCTGTTTGATTTTAGCTTCATATTTAGACTAGAAATCTATCTTAGACTATCGGGGTCAGAACAAAGTTAAATTGAAACTAATCGGGTTTAGCTCAATGTAACGATAAACTTGAATTAAGTAGGCTTCATTTTCCACTAGGCAAGACTTAAAGCGTCCTTTCCACAATGCTACCGTTCTGTTAAAGCAGTGATGAAAGTATCTGACATATCGCCTACCCAAAGCTTACATCATTTGACTAACGCCACCTGCTTCGTGCGGCGTACACAATAAATGGACGTGATTAGTCATCAATACCCAAGCGTGAATATCAACTCTACACTTAACAGAAAACTCTTTTAACCCACCCACATAAGCAAAAAAATCTTGTTCACTACCAAAACAAATTTGACGGTTATTACCCCGTTGAATAGTATGCTGTGCAATACCAATTGGGCAGATACGAGGCAAACGACTCATAGGATGTCCTTATTTTTGAGTTAAGTCAGCAACAAGGTCAGCCCATGCGTTATTTAACGTTGTTCTGCCCCCGATAGTTTATTCTGTCAAATTATAGCAACTTCACTCTGCCCCCCGAAGATCATGATTTTTTACACTCTTAATGATTTAGTGTCAGATTTTTTTACATATTTCAAAATATTTAACAAAATTAATTTTTAAATATCTGTAATATATATATATATTTATTTTGGCGTGGAAATTGCTTTTTATTTAATGTGATGATTTATCACTTATATAAGTTCTTTTCAAATTCTTGTGAAGGATTCAAATGGATTTCTAAACTGTAAATTAAGACAAAAATGAAAATTAAAAATTTAAAAGCGATTAACCATAAATGCTTAACTGTTTCTTTAACTATCTTATTATTACTCAACTCAACAGGCTCTGTAGCAAATATATTATTTGGTACTGAATTGTTTGAGTATTCGAGTATTTCTGGGGCGGGCCTCACAATAAATGCAGACGCCGTTATAAGTGCTAATCTAACTGCTGTCCAAGCGCTTTCTATAGGGGCACGGGTTGAAACAGGTAACCTGTATGCTGGCAACGCCGTCGATATCGGGGCCGCTTCCATAGTCGGAAATGTTTATTCTGGGCACGCTACTAATGTACAGGCAGGGGCTGTGGCTCGGACCATAAATTCGGGGGCCGCCACTAATATAGAAAATTTAGCTACGGTTGGAGACATCTACTCCATGCAAGCCGTCACTTTGACTGGGCTTGCTGAGGCACAAGACATATATTCTGGGACAAACGTTACAATTACAGCCGCAGGGGGGAAGGCACTAGACGTGTATGCGGCTGGAGCTATTAATAGTATGGGTACGACTACCAGTATAACTGAAGACCCTACTGTCAAGGACCTCGTCAGTGAACAAGTCACGAATGCAGCGAACGAAGGTTCTATACTAGATTTATTGAAGGTTATAAACGACGAACAGGAGTACTTGAATACAACCTTTAATGGCAAAATAGGCAACACCGTCTTGCAAACCAACATAGCCGCAGATTTTACTTATACCTTTCTTCCAGGAGTGTATGAAGGAACAGCACTAACGACAGGCGCTGGTGCTACAATAATCTTTGATGGTAGCGGTGTGAACAACCCGTTTTGGCTTTTTAATATGACCGAAACGTTAACTCTGGGGGCTAACAACTTCTTCGAGGTGAGAGGCGTAAACAAGGACACCGATACAGCACAGGTCATATGGAATACTGAAGCAGCCATATCCATAGGGGCCGACACTGGTATAATTGGCACAACCTTATCAAAAAGCGCAGCAACCGGAGGTGCAGGCTCATTTGTTAAATGTGGAAATTTATTTTCGTTGGCCGCAGTGACCATAACTGGCGTCCAATCAAGCGATTGCTTGGGTGTTGTTACAAGCTCAGCACCACCACCTGTTGTGCCAGAGCCAACAGCCCTTGCCATATTAGCCTTAGGACTGATGGGTTTGATATTGAGAAGCCGTCGCAAAGTATAAACTCACATTTAAAGTGATTTCGAAAGTGGCGTTCCATAATTGTCCATTTAATCCAACTTAGTTGATAGACAACTAAATATCGGGGTCAGAACAACATTAAATTATCTTTTTCCCATCCGTGCTGACTTCTTTGTGAAGTCCGTTCGGCTAAAATGAGCAGGATATTGCTAAATGGATAAATACTGCTATTCCAGCGCTTGAGGGGAAGAACCAATTAAATTACTGCTGAAAGAGGGTGGTGAGAATATTCTCTTGGATTGCTTAGAAAATAAAGTATGGTGATTTTTGAAAGCGTTTCATAATTACAAGATGTGAAAGACGAGCTTGAGTTTTAGTTCCCTACTTTAAATTCTATAACAATAGATAAAACTTACAGCGCTCGCCTGTTGCAATTAAATGGACTCAGTGTTTATAAGGATCAGGTCTTGAAATTTGTGCAAAATTCAAGACCTGATCATTATGTATTTTATATTTATAATATTTATTATTATAGTAGCGATTGAAAACTACCTTAGCAATGTTATGGTCTCGGTAAGCGAGCATAAGGAGTTACTCCCCAGTGCGAAAGTTGCAGGAAGTAATGACGCAGCAATATGCCGAGCAAACAATCGATGTGGAAGAAAACTACTATCGGCTGAAGCCGCTAGAGTTCTTTGAAACCGGTGGATTATCGTACTATAGCTGCTTGTCATAACTTATCGCTTAATAATCAATTTATCCATATCAGGTGCTCAATGACTATAAAGATAATCCCTATTCTTGACCTGCTTTCTGCTGGCCAAGTGCCGCTGATTCCAGCGAATGCGGCTGCCCCTAGTGGCCAGACCTCAGATACACGCGGTAGGCTTTTGGGCGATCTACGTATTTCAGTAACGGACCGCTGTAACTTCCGTTGTACCTATTGTATGCCGAAGGAAGTCTTCGGGAATGATTACCAATACCTGCCACGATCCGAACTTTTGAGTTTCGAGGAAATCACGCGTATGGCGCGGCTGTTCGTTGCACACGGTGTTACCAAAGTTCGTCTCACGGGAGGCGAGCCCCTGCTGCGTAAAAACCTGGAGGTGTTGGTCGAAATGCTGGCCACCCTCAAAACGCAAGATGGGAAGCCACTTGATATAGCCCTTACTACGAACGCCACGTTATTACCCAAAAAAGCCAAAGCGCTCAAGGCCGCAGGCCTGAATCGAGTGACTGTCTCACTTGATTCCCTCGATGAGGTGACATTCCGTGCTATGAACGATGTTAATTTCCCCGTGGCTGATGTGTTAAAGGGTATCGACGCGGCACACGGCGCTGGCTTTACGTCCATTAAAATCAACATGGTGGTCAAGAAGGGTGTCAACGATAAAGATATCGTTGCCATGGCGCGGCATTTTAAAGGTAGCGGTCACATTGTTCGCTTTATCGAATTCATGGACGTGGGTACCTCCAATGGCTGGTGTATGAACGATGTCGTTTCCTCAGCCGAGATTGTTCGCATGGTTAACGCAGAGATGCCGCTCATCGAATTACCATCCAATTACAGCGGTGAAGTCGCCCAGCGCTGGACTTATGCGGATGGAAGTGGCGAAATCGGCGTTATATCCAGCGTTACGCAAGCCTTCTGCTCTACCTGCACACGCGCCCGTGTTTCAACTGATGGCAAGTTGTACACTTGCCTATTCGCGGAGTCGGGCCATGATTTACGCGCACTTATGCGTTCAGGTAAAAGCGATACGCAAATTACCAATGCTATAGGGCTGATTTGGAACCAGCGAGAGGATCGGTATTCGGAACTTCGCACAGCAGAGACGACAAAACACAAAAAAGTTGAGATGTCTTATATCGGCGGTTGACAGTTTCAGGCACACCCAATCGGCACTCTCAACAAATAAATAAGGTCAGATTGAAATACATAGGTCGCAGGTCTAGATAACGTTGCGAGAGTTGAAATAGATGGTAGGCTTTTTTATCGCTGGCCTGCCCGATCTTCGTCAATCCGTGTCGGAATCAAATGTGCCCCCCAGAGTTCTTCGAAAGACTAAAAAAAGTAGACTGGGTGTTGTTGCCGCTAATAGTCTGAGTAAGCATTGAGCGCTGTCATGACCACAAATCGTCAAACAGGTAGCTGTCACCGACAAGGCGCAGCGCGAGCTTCTCGATGTCGGCAATACCGAACTTGTGAACTGCGCTGCATTCCCCATTACGTGTTCCGATACTAGGGCAAAGCGGAAAGGCGCTCTTTCATCCAACTGATCAATCCCCCGCGTAGCAAGAACCGCACTTGTCGTGGCGACATGGTGTGATGCATCTGAAATTTGTACTGGTGCGTGACGTTTTCGACCACCAGTTTGCCGCCCTCTGTCAGCACGTGGCGAAGATTGGCCAGGCGTAGCACGTCACCGGCCTGAATATCGTCGTAGTCCGCAAGATTAACGAAGGTCAGTGGCAACACGCCAAAGTTGATCAGATTCTGGGCGTGGATCCTTGCAAAACTCTTGGCTAGAACCGCGCGCAGCCCAAGATACTGAGGGCCTAGTGCAGCGTGCTCTCTGCTTGAGCCTTGCCCATAATTGCTGCCACCCACCACTACGTGACCAGTCACCTGCTTGGCTCGCGCAGCGTAGGTAGGATCGAGTCGGTCGAAGGAGAACTCAGCGATTTTTGGAATATTGCTGCGAAACGGCAGCACCCGCAAGCCGGGTGGCATGATCTCATCGGTGGAAACATCGTCCGCCGCTTTGAGCAGAACCGGCACTTCGATCTCATCGGGCAGCGGCGCAAAGTTTGGCAGCGAAGCAATGTTCGGGCCCTTCACAAGGTCCACGTGCAGCGCCTCCTCAAGCGGTAACGGCGGCATGAACATCGAACGGTTGATAATCGGGTGGTCTGGATCTGCGATGCGCGGATAGGGGATGTCCAGTGTGCGCGGGTCGGTGATCACGCCGGTGAGCGCGGACGCCGTGGCGGTCTCCGGACTGACCAGACACACCTTGTCCTCGCGGGTGCCTGAACGACCAGGAAAGTTGCGCGGCACTGTACGCAGAGAAATCTCGTTTGTAGCTGGCGCTTGGCCCATACCGATGCAGCCGTTGCAACCTGCTTGGTGCAGCCGCGCACCAGCATGCAATAAGTGAGCTACATGCCCGTCGCGCACCAAGGTTTCGAGCTGGGCACGGGACGTGGGGTTGATGTCGAACGACACGCGGTCGTTGACTTTGCGATCCTGCACCATCAGCGCGGAAACGGCGAAGTCACGGTAGCCAGGATTGGCCGAGGAGCCGATGTAGGTCTGGTAGATCTGCTCGCCGGCAACCTCGCTGACTGGGCGCACGTTCCCAGGGCTTGACGGCATGGCGATCAGCGGCACCAGGCTTGACAAATCAATCTCTTCGTTCACATCGTAGGTTGCGTCCGTATCCGCGGCCAGCTCGACCCAATCCTCTTCCCGCTGCCAGGCACCCAGGAAACGGCGCACTTCCAGATCAGAAGGGAATACGGTAGTGGTCGCGCCAAGCTCCGCGCCCATGTTGGCGATCACGTGTCGATCCATCGCGCTCAGTGTGGCCAGCCCCGGCCCGTAGTACTCGATGATCCGGCCCACACCGCCGTCGACGCCGTGGCGGCGCAACATCTCCAGGATCACGTCCTTGGCGCTCACCCAGTCCGGCAAGCTGCCGGTGAGCTTCACGCCCCAGATCAGCGGCATACGTGTGAAGAACGGTTCGCCTGCCATTGCCATCGCCACTTCTAACCCACCAGCACCAATGGCCAGCATGCCAATTGCACCGGCGGCCGGCGTATGGCTGTCAGAGCCGAGCAAAGTCTTGCCCGGTTTGCCGAAATTTTCTTGGTGGCACGGATGACTCACCCCGTTTCCAGGTCGCGAGTACCACACGCCAAAACGCTGGCAGGCGCTGCGCAGAAAAAGATGATCGTCGGGGTTTTTGAAGTCTTCCTGAATGATGTTGTGGTCAACGTATTGGACGCTCACTTCAGTTTTCACTCGGTCCAGGCCCATCGCCTCAAGTTCCAGCATCACCAGCGTGCCGGTGGCGTCTTGAGTGAGTGTCTGGTCAATGCGGATCCCGATCTCCTCCCCGGATGTCATGTCACCGTCCAACAAATGCGACTGAATCAACTTCTGCGTAACGTTCATACTCATTATCTTTCTCCCAACGTTAATAAGATTACGGAAATGTATAGGTAAAATAAAACGTCATTGTTTATAGAGTTAGTATTACATGTTGCCTAATATTTTCCATATTGATATATACTTTAGGGATTGAGGTCGGCTATTTTTTGTTTATTAATCAAGAAATTTACACGCAATTCAAAATTCAAAACAAGATCCATCGGGGTCAGAACAAAGTTACAAGAACTATCAGGGTGAACTATCGGGGTCAGAACAAAGTTAAATTAACTCTTACTCCATACGAGTTTCCTGCCAGGCGGCAATGTATTTAAACGTCTACCTGTTAGTGACGTCAGTTCGCTTTTAAATCTATCATTACCTGAGCCCATACCTGACTGAGTGGCTGCTCTCATTTCTTTTAACAATTCCCCTCGACATGACTAGTAAATAAACGACGGTAGATGGCTTGGCGCTCAGTATCATTAATACTTGACTCCACACTTACCACACTTATTTATATTTTGCCTGTGACCACCCACAAAGGGTATGAGTGTTTTGAACTGACGCTGTCTGTTCTTCAGTGCCTCAGTACGTTTTTTGATACTGCTATGGGCTGAGGTTTCTGGTGTTTTTACCAACTTGGAGCGGATGGCATTTAAGTTCACATAGGCGAATGCCATCATCATGGATGGCTATGTAAAATATCTTTTATAAAATGTGACGTTTTATTTTACCTAAACTCGAAACAAAGTTAAATTGTTTGAAATTTCAATTAATATAATCCAAGGATAGGAAATGAATACTGCAACAAAAAAGTTACTCGTATTATTACTGTTTTCAATGTCGAGTATTACGGTTGCACAAACCTCACCAACTAGCGAATACACTTCTCTACTAAAAAATCAAGACGCTGTTTGGGTACCGACTAATTACTCTGATAAACAGCTAAATGAACCCGGTATGGTGTGCATCAGATTTAACAATTATTGGTGTATTAAATCCCCAATGGGACAACCAACCTATTGGAATGGCCAAGAATCACAAGATTCACGCGGCCATGCACAGTTTTCGCATCCCAAATATGCTGCTAGAGCTTTTGTAAAATTGATGCATACTTACTATTTCAAGCATAATTTACGATCTGCTAATGACATTATGAATAGATATGCACCCGCGACCGACACGATAGGTTCGATGGCTGGTGGCAAGCCTAATCCGACTGGTGCTTATGCCAGGCAGATTGCTAACGAGCTAGGTAAACAAGCTGACGAAGATTTACAATTGTTCATCAACAAATGCACCATAAATCGTGACAAGATGGTGTCACTGCTCATAGTGTTGGCTAAATGGGAAATCACAGCTAAACACCGAGTCACCGAAGAGCTTGCCATTGATGGAATTTCGCTGGCGGGATTTTAAGCCGCTGCTAAACTTTTTATTCATAAATAAATAAGTGCAGGTTCTTAAATTTTGTGCAAAATTCAAGACCCTTCACTTCCCTTACACCGACTATTAAGAATTCGACCGTTCACACAGCCTGTGACAAAACCAGACCTTGGTTTTCTTTAAAGCAGCGTCTCATTTTCCAAAGGTGCAAGACTACTCGTCATTAAGCAATACGATTCAATAGGGTTAGTGAACCTTCAAAAAGATGGAATTATTCTACAACGTGTTTGCGTACCTTTGATTTTTCTGGCAATGCGTTTAGTTCTTCTTCGATAAGTTGCTGTTTTTCAACTACATCTTGCAGTGCAATTTGTAATACTTGAAATCCGATGACGCTTATATGTTCATACCTTTTTTTTGACTTTGTAAGCGTTAGTTGTTGAAAGAGAATATTTGAGTAAAAATTCGGTAGGATTCGATCTTTCTTTAATTAAATATAGGATACGAAGTTTACACAAAATTTACTTTATCTTGAATTGTCTCTGCGTTAACTAGCGTAAAGTATAGGTAGTCCGATGGTAAAAACAGGAAAGGTCAATTTTATGGTTTTTAAAAAATATACATTAATAAGTATGTCTGTTTATCTTTTTCTAATAATCAGTGGTTGTGGTAGCAGCGATCTGTCACAAAATCCAACTGAAGCAACTAAACAACAGCCTAACCCTGCGGATACGAGTACCGCAGAAGTTTACAAATTGGCGAACTTCTCTGTCGATTTAACTACCGATGTTAAATATGGCGAAGGTTTAAGTCACGCCTATTGGAATACAGAGTCCTCGGATTCAAAAAATCTACTATTGGATATTTATGAACCAAATAATGAAGAACCCTTAAAACCAGCTGTTGTTTTTATTCATGGTGGAGGCTTTATAGGTGGCGATAAGTCAATGGCCGCAGCTTTTGATACGCTGACATACTTTGCGGAGCGCGGTTTTATCGGCATCTCTATCAACTATCGACTACTAAGGGATTACGGAACATTACCGGACACTTTGCTCAATGCAATTGACGCTATACCAAATTTATCGGAAAGTTCACGCGACCAAGTGAAGGCTATATACCCTGCAATTAGAGACGCCAAAGGCGCTATTCGTTGGCTCTATCAGCAAGCTGATGCACTTGGTATTGATACTGATCACATTTCAGTTGTGGGTGGTTCAGCGGGATCTATAATCGGCGTCGCTATTGGCGTTATTAATCCTGGAGACTACACGAATGAATTGACGACAAGCGAAGATCCAACATTAATAACAATCAACTTAGATCGGCCCGCTGTTGTGCATACCGTAATTAATCATTGGGGGTCTGCTGCAGGTGTTAATCTTCTTGAACAACTTGATGGTGTCTCACGGTGGGATGGATCTGATGCGCCTTTGAGCATAGTGCACGGAACTGATGACACCATCGTTGCATTTAGTAACGCACAAGAACTCCGAGCCATCTATTTGTCAACGGGTGCCCCGTTTTCTTACTACCCCCTAGAAGGCATTGGACATGGCGCTTGGAGTGCTACCGTCAGAGGTAAAACCCTAAATGAATTAGCCTTCGACTTTATTGTAGGCTCTCAAGATCTGTCGGTTATAGAATAAGGCTACCTTTAAATATTTCGTTTACCGAAGGGGACAAAACGTTGATAATATCGTTTTTACCATCCCCTAAGTTTTTGAACTTTAAATCCAAATATTGAAAACGACGTCAATACCAGCCCAGTCTTAGCTCTAAGCGTAAACCGACCCACCGCTTTACTTAACTTTATGCAAATGAAAACAGATAGAGTTTTCAATTAACTATTCGAATAGGACAAGTACGAGAAATATTCGTTAACTGGATAACCTAGTTGGATTTACTTAATCTTATCAATATTACCATCCATCTTTCTCATTCAGTCTGTGCCATAAGCAGACATAGAGATTAAATTATATAGCCAACCATGATAATTCTAGAGCAGTACCTTAACGTTTTGATATAAGCAAATTAAATGGACATTCATAATAAGCCATGCATGGCTTCGAGGAAGTGGGAGAAACGGGGAGGATATGATAGGGTCAAAATAATGTTCAATTTCTCCTTACAAGCCGAACTGTGTTGCTTAATTGCGCTTTTATTTCGTTAAATTGTCGGAATAACAACGTTTTATGAAGTAACAGGCATATGGATATGAGCATCATCAAATACTCGGGTTTAGATTTGCTTGGTGGGGTAATTTAAGCCCGGTTGAATAGGGCTTTGCCTTGCCCATCCTTCGTAACCTTTTGTGATGGTGTGGGCTTTTTAGGCATTCATCATCTACTTTGCCCCTACAACATAATAAAAGTGTTTTTTAAACTCGGTAGTGAGAGTGAACCATTGTTCGGCAGACAAACCTAGTCGCTGCAAAACCGGACATTGGCTGCTCTCAATATACCCCGTTTTGTCTTCACGAATGTAACGACTGGTGAGATCTACCAGCTCACAGTAATCTTTGAGATAATAAGTAATGCCTTTCTTTGGGAATATTTTGCCTATGACCACCTGCATTATCATGGGTGGCTATGTAAACTTCTGCCATTTCTGCGACACCACCAATTTTGGATTGACGATGGCGACGTCAAATTCCAGAGAGGCCATTGGATTGGCAGTAAGAGGATTTAACGTCTCACGTTGTTCTCTTAAAAATAACTGATTTATTGATAGACAATTTTTTATACAAGGTCTTTAATAGAAATTATGAAAAGATAGTTAGCCTTAGGCCTTGTTTTTTTTTTGATCTGAACACCATTTTAGTGCAGAAAAATTAAGAACTACTCAACAAGAAACACCTGTAACTTTTGAAGTGTCAAATCAATTCGAGTAATTAAATATACGAAATGCTTAATAATAAGCGTTAAATGACTTATGGAATGAGTGAAATTATGGATGAAAATAACGAAGTAGAAAAAAATAACTATGCTGGAATTATTTCTTCTTTGCGCTCACCAATGAGTATGTTTGGTTTAGCTATGTTGATTTGTAATGCCATTTTTTCCACATCAGCAGTTATTATGAAAAATTTAAATGCATTTAATTATTCGATACATACGTTTCTAGCCATCGTTTTCTTATTTGTGATTATTGCTATTTGGAGCCCTCGTACACTTTATCACCCAGCTGACCTGAAGGGCCTTGAGAAAGAGGTGCCAGAAATTAAGCACTCCAGAGTGATAATTACACTTATTATGTTCCTAGCAGTGTCCGCTTATGCTATTTATCAAAAAAATAAGCTAGGAAACAATATGGAATGCTCAGCGACTTTGATAGAACCAAAGTCAAAAATACTGAATGAAAATTTTTATAACATTGAATGCTCGAAGTCTCTCTAGACGATTGCCAATTAAATAGTGCAACTGAGTATTCTGAAAGTGAGCAGTTTTTTTCATTATTAGTAAAGTTAAACACACTATTTGGTGAGTTCGTAAAACAAAGAATTAATGCAGTCCTTTACATTCAATGGCAGCCGGATAACTGGGTAGCGATCAGTTCATTTGCTGTAGCTTCCTCATATGATTTAGACACAGTTTTTTCAATTGGTTATTACGGTGAGACAAACCAGATACATCAGAATAGGAGCTAGGTTTTAAGTGATACCTAACTAGGGTTCAAACGACATTGAATTAACAAAACACCCATGTTGCTGAAAAACACAAAATTTTGATTTTAATTACGATGAGTGTCTTTATTACTACTCTCTACCATTACTCTTTATAATTTCAATGTAACAAAATTAGTAAAGGCCGTTAATGATTCGATTTGTCGTAACACTGTTATCACTTAGAAAATAGATGCATCGTTACCAGCTTTCAGCCTTAAAGCGAGCAACTCTTGCCTCTGCCTCTGTACAGTGGGTAAGTAATACCAATTTTGATAACGTGATACTTGGGATTTGCGTGATCAATCGAATCAGTTTTGCTTCTAATGTTTCTAATTTATCAGCATGTCCCAATAAAGCAGTTTCAATCTTCTTAATAAGGAAATGAAACTCACCATCACCTTGTTTATTTAACTTCTGTGAGACCAATTGATGTGCTTTTAGCTGTGCGGCATAAGTTTGAACTTTTATCGCATCACCTGTTAGATTCCAATTTCTTGAACGACGTACTCGTTTTAATTCGGATTCATACTTTAATGCAATTGCTTTAGCTTGTTTAGCGGTCTCGCCCCCGATTCGGTGAATGAGTGATGGAAGCGTAATAATAATATCTTCATTCATGACTATGAGTGCGCAAGTTTAATAAGGCTTTATGACTAACTATTAAATCATTAAGTCGAATATTTCCCCACTTATTTTTGCTATTCAACAAATAAACCAAAAGAACGACCGCTATTAAACATTGAGGCTACTAAGCGATCCAATAAAAGGGGGCAGATCCAAATTAAAATTAAAACTCATCAACTTAGTCATTCTTATAACAAAGACGCCACGGGTCTCGATAGTTGGTGGGCCACAACTCGTTATTCGACTGGGTAATAACCGGTAAGTGATTTTCGCTGTTGATGCTGATATGAAAGCCTATGACTCTTTTTATCTAAACGATTTTTTGAACAGGCTGAAGCTCTTTCATGAAAAATATTAAAGAGAAGATAGGGGTAGGCCAGTCAGATAGCGAAAAGAAGGTAAACCTTGTTAATTTTAATCTGACTCCCTTTAATTCCAACTATAGCCATAGAGTATCCATTTTTTTGAAATCTGTATGGCAAGTTAGCCAACATTGAGAGCGTTCTAGTGTCAGGCGACAATTGCCTTTACGACCCATCAAGTCCGCCAACGCAAAATGGAAGACCATCAATTCAAACGTAAATTCAACTAACAAAATTAACAAGACATCCACGATAACGAACAGCCCCAAAAATAGTTTGCGATTTATTACGATGGGTTTCTTGTTAATTTTTTATTAATTTCTGGAAACTACTATTTTGGCGCATTGGCGCTGTATAAGGGAACGTCCATCTCATCACCCATGATAGTTAAATTTGAATCATTCAATAACGTAACCACATGCTTATAATGTTGCGATGAGTGATTTTGAGCATCATTTTGGTGAAGTAACAGCTGGGTATATATAAGATATTGACTGACGATAAAGATCTCAATCAATAGCTTCAAGAAAACAGTCTGTTAAATGCCTATCGTAGTGATTCGGGATCTTGCTAATGATGTGTTTGAAGACGAAATCCTAGCTTTGTCTCAGATGTATCTGATGACTAATTCAACTTCTCTGCCGCATCGATATTGATTTTAAAATAGTTTTACAGCCTTTTATTACAAACTTGTTACAATTTCGAATCAAATCTCGATGGATCATCAATCCATATGCCTTATACTCTTTGCTGCAAATTTTAGCCGATGCTCATTTTACGATACATTTAAGTGTCTGTTTGATATTGCTTTACACTAAAAATAATAGGTAAACCCTTTCATCGCTCTAAAGGTTTTCCCTACGTGAGTTTTAGACCAATCCATACGCTCTAATCAAGAGCAAGTATTACTTTGGAACATTTTATGCTGAATAACAAATTTAAAAATTACCAATCTACTCGTGTTTCTATGTTGACTTTACTGCTATTAACTAACTTGTCATTTACTACTTTGTCATTTAACACTTTGGCAAAAGATATACCAAGCAGAAAACCTTCAAAAGAAGGTATATCTCAACAGCGTTTGGATAAACTAACCGCACATATGAACCAAGCGGTTGAAGACGGTACTATGGTCGGTGGACTCGGCATGATTGCCCGCAATGGTAAAGTGGTTTACAGCGAAACTTTCGGCCAGAGCGATCGCGAAGCAAACAAACCGATGAAGGAAGATACACTGTTTCGTATTTATTCAATGTCTAAGCCGATTACCTCAGTAGCATTAATGATGTTGTATGAGGAAGGCAAGTTTTTCCTCAATGACCCTATTTCAATGTATATACCTGAACTGGCAAATCTCGAGTTGGCAATCTCTACTGCTGACGGGGAAACCAGTATGGTATCAGACGGCACAAACAGTAAAACAGTGGGTGAAGGAGATGACAGTAAAGTAGGGCAAACCCGCCAACCCAAACGCCAACCTACGGTACGTGACCTTATGCTTCATACTGCAGGTTTTAGTTATGGATTTTTTGGAAATACTGAAGTAGACCAGCAATACCGCAAAAACGCAGTATTGGCTAATCCCAAAGGCGACTTACAAGCTTTCGTGACAAAGTTGGGGAAAATTCCTTTGCAATACGAACCTGGAACTAAGTGGCATTACAGCGTTGCAGTGGATGTGCAAGGCCGTTTAGTGGAGGTGTTATCAGGAATGCGCTTTGGAGAGTTTCTTGAAAAACGTATTTTCCAACCACTTGATATGCAAGACACCAGCTTTGTCGTTCCCGAAAATAAGTTAGATCGCTTAGCACAAATTTATTCACCTAAAGGCACGTCAGATGGAACCGATGCGTTTTTAAATAAGACAAAGTCAAGCCAACTTGTTGTTAGCCCTCCTCAAACCAATGCCAGTTTTCTGGAAGGGGCCACTTTTGAAAGTGGTGGCGGTGGACTGGTTTCCTCGGCAATGGATTATTTAAAATTCAGCCAAATGATGCTCAATGGTGGGGAACTGAATGGTGTGAGAATCTTGTCACCTAAAACGGTCGAGCTAATGACTCTCAATCATCTGGGTACAATGCCAATGGGAGCCGACAACCCGGGTATAGGGTTTGGCCTTGGTTTCGGTGTGACTTTAGATGTAGGTACCATTGGTGAAATAGGTTCAGTTGGCGAATTTGCATGGGGTGGCGCTGCTGGTACCAAATTCTGGATTGATCCGGTAGAAAAACTAATAGGTATATTTATGGTGCAAAGTATTCCTCATAAGACTCGCTTAGGTAAAGAATTTAGAATACTGACTTATCAAAGTATTGTTGATTAACATTTCAAACAAGACAGCAATAAAATTATCAATGGGGTTAACCAAGGTCACTGACCCCATTCATTCCTGAATGAAACAAGCTGCGCTGTGAAATCAAAACATGTTGAGACGAGCGATTTAGCCAGACACCCATAATAACGAGCAGCTAAGAATATAGTTTTCGGGTTTATTGCGATGGGTGTCTTTAAAACGTTTGGTGACGTTTTAATCTTTATCTATTCCCAGTTGTCAAAAAAGCTAAGCGTATCAACGATTTCAGCTGGGGTAATAATTATGCCAAATGGGCTAGTTACAACATGATCAAAAATCAATCCAATCATGATTTTACTCTATTTTATTCAATATAGAGCTTCTTCGGTCACGCCAACAAATATGCAAAGTCGCAATAGGTTTTTTGTTGATTTAGTAGGCAATAAAAAACCCACTACACACGGTGCAATGGGTTTTGAAAGTTAAAGCCAGCTGGGTAATATTACGCCACAGCTTTTTCTGCAACTTCTCGCTTAGCTTGTTCTTCGTCTTTTAACTCACGACGAAGAATCTTACCTACTGGTGTCATTGGCAGCTCATCACGGAACTCAATGTGACGGGGCTGCTTGTAACCCGTTAAGTTTTCTTTGCAGTAAGCCTTAATACTATCAGAGGTAAGGTTGGTATCTGCCGCTACTACAAACAGCTTTACTGCCTCACCTGATTTAGCGTCTGGCACACCGATCACCGCACAGCTTTTAACCTGTGGATGTTCTGTAACCACACCTTCAATTTCGTTAGGGAACACGTTGAATCCTGATACGATGATCATGTCTTTAATACGGTCAACAATGGATACAAACCCGGCTTCATCAATAATTGCTACATCCCCCGTACGAAACCAACCACCGGTTTCAGTAAAGGCATCTTTACTGGCATCTGGACGTTTCCAATAACCCTTCATTACCTGAGGCCCACGAACACATAGCTCGCCACGTTCACCTACCGCTACTTCGTTACCATCGGCATCGATACACATAAGATCAGTTCCTGGAACCGGCAAACCAACGGTACCCATGCGTTCCAGGCCATCACCTGGGTTCATGGTTACTGCAGGAGAACATTCAGTTAAACCGTAGGCTTCTGAGATGCCTACGCCAGTAATCTCTTTCCAGCGCCTAGCTGTATCGTCCATTAATGCAGTGCCGCCTGACACTGTAAATTTAAGCTTGCTGAAATCCAGTTCTTTAAACTTAGGGTTGGCCATTAATGATACAAACAGGGTATTCAGACCAATAAAGGTCGATAGCTGCCAGGGCTTCATGAATTTAATGAAGGTCTCTGTATCACGGGGGTTTGCAATCAGAACACTGTGATCCCCTTCATGAAACAAAGACAGCAGGTGACAGGTAAATGCATAAATGTGGTAAAGCGGAAGCGGTGCTACCACTACGTTCTGCTCACCACTGCGCATCGGCTGACCAGTACTATCAGTTTGATTGGACATCTGACCAGATTGAAACATATTTGAGACTAGATTACGGTTGGTCAGCTCAGCGCCTTTAGCCACACCTGTGGTACCGCCCGTGTATTGAAGAATGATTGTGTCGTCTAAATCTTTCATGAAATTGGCTTCGAAGTTTTTTCCCTTGCCCAATTTAAGGGCTTGCCGGAAACTAACCGCATTAGGCAATGAATAAGCTGGCACCATTTTTTTAACATGCTTGGCCGTAAAATTAATTAATGTGCGCTTAAAACCAGGCAACATGTCCGCAAGGCTGGTAACGATAACGGTTTCTATACCCGTATCATTTACAACGTTTTGAACACTGCGTGCAAACATTTCAATACACACTAAAGCCTTGGCCTCAGAATCATTAAATTGATGAAGCATTTCACGTTCAGTGTATAACGGGTTAACGTTGGTCACACGAAAACCACAACGCATCGCCCCATACATGGCAATTGGGTATTGCAGTACATTAGGCATTTGAATGGCAATGGTATCGCCTGGCTTTAAGTTTGTATGGTTTTGTAAGTAACTGGCAAATGCCCCACTGTAATCATCAATTTGCTTAAATGAAAGAGTATGGCCGATGCCGGTGAATGCATTACGGTCAGCATATTTTTTGAATGCGGCCTCAACCACTTCAGTAGCCGATTCAAAACCGCAGGTATCCAGTTGATCTTTAACACCTGGGGCACGCTTACTATTCCAAAATGATGATTCCATATCGCTCTCCTAGTAAATAAGAACAACAGGTTATAGTGTGGGATCTACTGACAATCCAAGGTCTCACCTTATAAAGTCGAACCACTATATCTGTTATTTATTTTTTTATTAATAAAAGTGATCCGAACTATGACTTAATATTTCAACAATGAAAAGTATTTTGCAGGCGATAATGCATATATAAAATGGACACAGCCAAGCCCTCTATACGACGGACCCACAAGCTCATCGGTTGGCCAGTGATCCGACGCCTAAAGTGTTAGAGTGGGTGTCTCTTCAAGTTGTCTTTAAGTTCTTGAAAAACATCCAGCTCTGCCCATTCCAGTTGTGCTTCACCTGTCCTCATGAGTCGACCCGAAGCAGTCACTGGGTATCTGGTGAATGAACTGAACGACAAGTACCAGATCCCCAAGAAAATTGATAAAGATTGGCTGGCGCACCAGCGACTGTTGCTGCTGCTTAACGGACTGGATGAGGTCAAGGCTGAGTATCGGGACATTTGTGTTGAAGCCATCAACCAATTTGGCAAAGAGACTGGTCTACGAGGTATAGTCGTGTGCTGACGTTTTGGACACTACGAGGAGTTGACGGTCAAGCTAACGCTTAACTGGAGCCATTTGCCTGCGGCCGCTAACCGACCCACAGATCGATGCCTACGTCGAAGAAGCGGGCGCTGAGCTGGACGGACTGCTAACCATGTTGCAACAAGACAGCGTCATAGAGGAGCTTGCCCGCTCCCCGTTGATGCACAATCTGATGTGTCTCGCTTATCGGGGTTATGAGGCTGAGAACCCGGCAGGACGCGAGACGTCCATAGACCGGAGCGCACATCTGTTTACAAACTACATCGATCGGATGTTCAAAAAAGGGGCAAAGCAGAGCCAGCCTATCTGAGGGAGCGAACCCTAAGCGGGCTGTTAAACAGTAAACTGCACTGGATGTATCTGGCGGGTTCAGCCTCGTGGTGGGTCTGCTGGTGGGCTTCGTCAACATTGCTTATTGGCGGGGAAGCATCAACGATATCCCTCGGCAGGGTGAGGAATCCATTTTTTGGTTAACAGCGATACCCTTTTGGTTGCTGGCTTTCGGATGGATCGAAGGTCTTGGGTATCGTTCGGGTCGCCCTATTCTAGAGCGCGTGCCGGCAGGTATACGCCGCGCTGCGTTGAAGGGTGCGATAGGCGCGGGGCTCTGGTTGCTTATTGCATTTATTGCGCTTGTCGTGTTCGTACCAATATCTGAGTTTGATCATCTATTTGGGCTTAAGCAGAAACTGTTTTTGGGCGGGATGGGAATGGTCTTGCTGTTGAGTCCCATAGGACGCAAACGAAGCATAGTCTATAGCATCGTGACCGTCGAGTCGCTCCGCTGGACACTGAGAAACGCTTAGCGTGGCGCATTGCAGGCTGCTCTGTGGGTTAGTCGTAGGGTACCTCACGATGCAAAGCATCAACTCGTTCGAGAACATGGACCACAAAAGCTCGATCATCTTTGTAGGCTTGGCTAACGTGGGCCTCGGGCTCGGTGCACCTTTTGGCGGCCTCAAGCCCTATGTGCTTGAGGGGAAGACACTGCCAAATCAGGGGATAAGGCTCTGTCTTAAAATGGCCCTGCTTATGAGGCTGCATGCCATCTAGCTGATTACAATCGTGATGGCGTTTTATTTGATCTTCTTCCCACAGCACTTTGGCATAGAAAACACTGACTTCATAAACTTCATAAGCAGCACCGACGTCTTTGACATCACGAACCATAAATCGCCTTTAAATACGACCTTACGACTCTTCCTTAACATAATATTCAACGCGGAAATAATCGCCGAGCCTTTTTTCTGAGCAAGATGAAAAAGTGTTTTTACATAGGCGCAAAGGTCCCGCCACTAAACACAATGTTTCTATTCATGGATTTGTACTAATGTCTAACCATGTTCACTTGTTAACGACTGCTACTTCGACAGATTATGTCAGTCAAGTCATGCAAAAATTTAGGGAGATATTACGAAAGGTACATCAAACAAACATATCAACGAACATAAACATGATGGAAAGGTCGTTTCAAACCGACATTAGTGAATACCAAACGTTAACTTTTAACACTTCATCGCTTCATTGCATTGGACCCCGTTAGAGCTAGGATGATCGAACATCTTGCTGAGTATCCATGGTCAAGTCATCGGGGTAATACGGACGTTAGAAGTATTACACTGCTCACATCGCATCTGTGTATTTAGGCAAGGAAATACTAGAGCAGAGATAAAGTCTGCTTTTCAGAGTCTTTTCTCTCTGATCTATCCGAAAATACAGTACAAACCGTTCATGATGCCAAAAATAATCTATGGGCACCGGGTTGATGTGTCATTTATTGAACAGGTTTCCAATACCTTGTCCAGAAGAGCAAAGCCACCACCAAAATGCGCTGACAGAAATTCCAAAGTGTTCAATATATCAAAAATCAAATGATTTCTATACTTCAACGAACCTGCAGTTTCTTAGCCTGTATAACTATTCACACAGTATCAAAAAGTGCGCCCTACACAGCGAGAAACATAGTGATAAAATGGGATGTACGATGAGCTAATTTGAGTACTGCGAGTCTGGGGCATGTCATTAATTCTTTGACTTATTTCTGAATCAAAGCCTAACTCGTCATTTTATTTAGCCAAATTGTTACGATTTTTTTTGTAAAAAAAGCACTTTGTGATGTCAGTTTTTTTTACAGTTTTAAATATTTAGTATTGCGAACGTATTATAAGTTACTGATTATATTTATTTTTGTTATTCTGGCACAGTTAATGTATAAATTTAAATTAACAATAC
>OOGD01000039.1_pt1 | contig 32973 bp, 25 predicted proteins | sample 1670381 | NCBI WGS metagenome assembly OOGD01 (sample SAMEA98146918, study PRJEB22522) | marine metagenome | biome: marine biome; feature: marine water body; material: sea ice | place: Arctic Ocean | collected 14-Sep-2015 | depth 1.3 m | reverse complement strand
GGTAATTCAGAATTCAAAACAGGCGTCCCCCCGCTGTTGTGCAAACCAGTTTTTAATATGTTTTTTGTCTGTGATGAAGAACTGCTTTTATTCAAACAGACTTATCTGAGACGGTGCTCTACTTTGTCGGGGCATTAATTCAAAGACTTCGTCAACTTTTTATTCAGGTGAATGAGTATCTTTTGGGTCACCAACGAATGTTCGTTAGACACTTCCCCGCGCCTGTTCCTACAGACAGAAGACGCCTTGCAAATCGGCTTTCCTGTCGATTTGTCGATGCTCGCTATAACCTTCTACCTGCATCAGCACATTTAGATAGCAGCATCGCTTTTTGAAAGCACCAACCGAAATACAAATTGAAAACGTTTCGGGGATCGTTGAAGCAGACGAAACCTTATTTTTGTTGTATTCCGAGTTTTATAACAAGCCCACATTAAGAAAAAAAAATTGTTTATTTTGCTCATATTGGAGGCAATGGCTTTACTCTCAAAATATACAGTGCAATGTGGAAACCAAGTGAGTTTAGCGCTTCAGTTACACTAAAATCTTAGCAGCATCAATAGAATACTTAGCTGCAAACGTCTCTGCGCTGGCAAAAATTTGGGCGATACGAACTGCGCCTAAGGCCCACCAACACAATATTTACTTATTTTTAACTGTGCTGTTCATAAGGAAAAACCTCTGAGTCCAAGATTAAATGATATTGCGCTGCTACTTCACTCACCGTGTCGTGTAACACTCACATTACTCAAATTGCACACCAAGTAACATAGCTCACTAATAAAGCATGATATTGGGACACGCTCTGAAACTATTCATGCTGCTTTAGTCGGTCTTCTATCACTGTGCCAGATGAAAACTGATAACGCATATTCCTATAGACAGCTATATCAGTTATGTCGCTAGGCGTGCCTGCAGGACAACAGCGATAATTGGTTGAAACGCGATACTGACCTTTTATATTTAATACTCGATGCCACGTGTGGCCATGTAATAAAACCAACGTTCCTTTTTTAGGGCTTAAAACGACTTGATTAGCAAAGTCTTGATTGATATCCCCTACTGTTATGGCACCTTCGAGGTGGGTAGCTGGGATGACCAACGTTTGCCCGCCAATGTGCTCATTAATATCCATGGAGTAAACCAATCGATTCAAATTAAACTTGGATTTGTCTTCTGGAGGTGAGTCCTGATGCCATGCTTGACCTTTTGAGCCGCGTTTACTAAACATCACCATGGCATAAAGGTTTGACCAATTTTCACCTAAAATGGCTTGAGTTAATGCCTTGAGTCTTTGATCATTATTGGGGATGTCGAAGTCCTCAATGCCCTGCTCTTGAGGAAACCAAGGAATAACATCCGTAGCCGACTTTTTGAGGAATTCTTCATTGTGAACAAAATCAGGATCTTCTCCAAAATGCGTCATAATGTGCTGCTGACAATTATCCATAAGTTCATTGTCAAAAAAATTATCGATAACCAAGAAGCCTTGCTGCCAAAATTCGCTTGCTAACTTTTGAATATTCATATTTCTTCATTAGACCTATTAAATAGTATGAGTCAGTCGTCCCAAGTGCTGAATATTATGATAAGTTGTTTCCTTGATATTGGTAAAGTAATACTTGTCAATTAGTTATCCATTTTTATCATTTCTATTCTCAATAATTTTGGTGAGCAACATAGACAACAGAAAATCGCAGGATAAACCTGAATTAGGGCCCCTTTTGCCATGAATAGTCTGTTGGTATTGACTCCCTGCCTGAGATAGCGAGGCTGGGCATTCAATTGTGGGTATATCCACTACAGTCGATACTTTTCATCTACAGCGTTTGGACTCAGACAACCTTATAGTAATCAATACGCTAGCTGAACAATACCTGTCAAAGCCCCTCAACGGCGAGTGTTGTGCGCAAAAAAATAGCATGTTCAGCAATAAACAAAACAGCCACGCTAATTATTGTTTGGTCTGGTGATTCATTATGTGACATAAGCAAATGAAAGTAGGTCATGTTAGGTTGTATTCCATACATTAAGCTTCGAATAATAAGGGTGACAGATGTCTGAACAGAAAGTTAAGTTTGAATTTGAAAAGCAAAATAAAAACAGTGTTAGGTATAAAGAAATACCAGAAGAGGGGATGCCACCCGTTATCGGTAGCATTTATGTGCAAAAATGGTTTGCCGGGGCCAGTAAAAACATTGAGATAACCATAAGCAAAAAAGATTGATTTATAGTCAAGTCCAACCGCGCAGTTTCTATGAATAGGCTTATCATTTTCTGAAACGACAACGACAGGATTAAATTCGATTATAGTGGCTGCCAAATATTCCACCGTTAAATGTTAGTTGAGCCGTCGCTCGTTTTTTTAAAGCCAGGTGTGGCGATAATTTCTAAATAAAATGACGCCAATTCATTTTTTTCCGCTGCATCAATATGTTGATTAATGGCTCCAAGATGGATCACTTCTGTATTGTCTTTGTCCGTACCAAAACGGCAGTCAAAATTCCAAAAATCGGCGCCATCCGGAACCAGTTTGTTTCTTTCGCGCCTAAGATATTTCTTCACTTCATGCCTGATATTATCGACCAACCTTGGCAATTTGATTTTAGGATGAGACAAAATGAACGTTTTTTTCATATTAATTACTCGTATTGGCCTAATGGATACTAGGCATTTGGTTGACGTGATGTGTTACTAAGGAAAGGCGAGCTAGCCTGTTTAATAGGCTAATCGCATCGACTCTCAAGTAGCGGAATTAATGCACATTTTATCTGCTGATTATACAAGAACACCTTATTAATAGATGTATCTAATAACGCCTTGTCACCCGCAGTTGCAAAAGTGTCCTCAGCACCGAGTAAGATAAGACCTGTTTTTATTGAACAATCGATTAAGCCTGATTTTGGGGATGAGCAGGCTAAACACAAAAAAACAGAAAGCGAGTATCCTCAACACAACCGCTACTAAGATCAAATACTGTTTTCCCTAACTATGAAATTGGATGAATCGAAGTAATGACAGAAACAGTCATTGTAAGAAAACTTAAATTTTAAATACGTTCAAGCCAATGACTTGCCCAACTCCTTGTATTTATGTTCATCAATTATGTGATGAATTAATAGGTCGCTATTAGTCGCTTCTTTGCTACCTGATTCAAACACATCATATTAGTCACTCGCACATATATGATGATATGCACTCGGTTGCCAATCCACAATCTCAACTGCTTTGTGGGGTGCTTCAACTTGGCCAAGCTGTGTTTATCAAAAATCCATTTTACCTTCAGCTATTCAATGGAAGTGCAAATCCATTATGTTGATTTACACCTCAACTGCATGCAATAAAAGCGCATCTAAGATCCCTAAACTACAATAGGTAAATCACTTTATCGACATAACTCCAGTTAGCGTAGCAGTTAGCGCACCAGTGAGCTCAAAATACATCCCTAAGGAGAGCTCGTCGTTGACGAATACAAATAACAAAACAAAAAAGGAAGGTAAACATGTTAAGGCGTGAATTTTTAAATGGATTGGGCTTGAGTATTGGGGCCAGTTTATTGGTACCTAATGCCGTGCTTACCGCTTCACCTAAAGCAACCGTTGGCAATGGGAGCATTCAACCGGGGGACTGGGCAGCATTACGTAATATGTTTCCCCTGACCCGAAAATATATTCAATTATCGACGTTTTTGTTGGCCTCTCATCCCAAACCTGTATCCGATGCTATCGAGAAACATCGTTTGGCATTTGATGAAAACCCTTCAGATTATTGGCATCAACATTTCCAAACGATAGACCGCGATATATCCACTATTGCGGCACAATACATGGGCGGTAAAGCTGAAAACATAGCCCTCACTGACAGCACTACCATGGGACTAGGCGTTGTTTATAGTGGATTAAAATTGCAGCCTAGTGATGAAGTATTGCAAACGGTGCACGATCACTACTCCACTGATATGTCTTTGGCACACCGAGCCAACCGCACAGGAGCTAGAGTAAACCGAATAGCCTTATATGATGACCCCGCAAAAGTCAGCGTAAACGACGTACTTAAGCGTATGAAAGCCGGGATAACCAGTAATACCCGTGTGTTTGTCGCAACTTGGGTGCATTCATCGACCGGTGTCAAGCTACCCATCAGGGCCATGGCAGACAGCATTAATAAACTCAACCAACAACGAAAAACCCACCAGCAGATACTATTTTGTGTAGATGGTGTTCACGGTTTTGGAATTGAAAATCAAGATATCAGCGAATTGGGCTGTGATTTTTTTATCGCAGGCACCCACAAGTGGATATTTGGCCCACGGGGTACAGGGATTATTTGGGGTAATGACAAAGCATGGTCCCAAAATGAGCCAGTGATACCCAGTTTTAGTGCGTCTTACGACGTGTGGATGGGGGGAATGACACAAGATCAAGTATCTGTGGGTGAACACATGTCTCCGGGTGGATTTCATTCTTTTGAGCATCGTTGGGCATTACCTGAGGCATTTAAATTACATATGCAATTAGGCAAAGCCAATGTGCAAAAACGCATTCATGAGTTAAATCAACAAACCAAACAAGGCTTGGCAAAAATGGCCCATGTGAAGTTATACACACCGGCCAGTAATGAACTGTCATCGGGGCTAGTCTGTTTTGACGTACAAGGGATGAAACCTGAGGCGGTGGTAAAAACTATGCATGAAAAAGGCATTATTATGAGCAACACGCCCTATCGTGTTAGTTATGCTAGATTCGCCCCTTCACTGCTTAATAATGAGCAGGAAATCGAGATAGCTCTGGCCGAAATTCAGGCAATAGCTTAGTAATACCCATTACAGGGGTACATAGTGTCCCTGCTATTTTATGTATTTGACCCATGCAATGCTGACTACGTAGACTTACGATAACTTTCGATAATTTAGCATGTTATTCAAGCTAATTAACCCAACAATCGTCTTGTTTACCCCTAGGTATTAACAAATATTATTGTGGCTAGAGTATTATTGGCATATTAATAAAGCGTACAGAACAGAGATAATATGCAGAAAAATCAAACCAAAAAAATATTCAGGATTGTATTACTTGTTAGCACGCTGACCTCTATGTTCTATGTGCCCTGGGTTTTGGTATGGGCTTGGCTAACACCCTTGCCCACGAATGTTCAAGAACAAGTGTTTGAAGCCTTGGATCATAATTTTGACGGGATCATTGTTTATGTAGACCAAGCTGGCAAACCACCGGCGTTTTATGCTGCAGGCTGGCATGATCGAATAAATAAAATACCTGCCGACCCACATGCCTTATTCAAAATTGCCAGTATCACCAAATTATATGTCGCTGTAGCTACTGCAAAATTAGTCAAAGCCGAACGCCTGTCTTTAGATAAGTCACTCGCTAATTACTTTCCAGAATTGGTAGGTAGAATAGAAAATGCAGACAACATCACCTTAAGAATGATGGTGCAGCATCGAAGTGGCATTCCTAATTTTGTAGACCATCCAAATTTTTGGAGCAACCCGCCAAAAAACAAACAAGAAACACTAAATTACGCACTGGATTTACCAGCGGACTTTGCACCCGGTAAAGGTTATGGCTATTCAAATACCAATTATATGTTGATTTCTGATCTCATTGATAAAGTTGTGGGTTATAAACATCAGCAATTTATCAAACAGGAAATTCTGATACCACTTGGTTTGAAAAACACTTTCGGCTCACTTAATGAAGTGGATATAAACAGGGTAATGAGTGGCTATTACGTTGGCTTTGAGGAAGATGTCAAGACTGATGATACAGGCTTAATGCTGGCTACCGCAGAGGATGTAGGTATATTTTTGCGGGCCTTAAACGATGGTTCCGTGTTTAATGCAGGAGAACAAGAGATCTATTCATCCATTTACGAATACGAACACACAGGTCTACTAGTTGGCTATCAGAGCATTGCCAAATACCACAAAGATATCGACACAGTGGTTATTCAATTTAATAATACAACCAACTTTGATGGATATGACTGGAATTTAGCGGAAATCGTATATTCTCGGATTGTAAAAATATTGAGAAGTGAAACAAAAACATAATCAACAAAACCTCTATTAAACCAGCTAAAGCATTGACCAAACAACAAGTCATATTACAGTTAAACTAAAAGCATCACTTCGAAGGAGGGTATTTTCGTCCAACATTTAAAACCGAACACGGTGACAAATATCCACGCCCCGCAGCAGTCGTGTCATCATGACGACTATCTATACCTTGTTGAACGAATACGCCAACATCGTGCATTTTAATACTACGTATTTAGATGGCATCGAGTTTTATCATATGGTTGGTGCTATTACCTCAGTAAAAAGGCAAGTGTAAAATTAAGCAATCTGCGGGATCAGAACCAATTAAATGTTTACTTTGGACCTGGAGTCATCAATTAAGATATGATCCTTCAACGACCATAGATGGCATATTTAAGGCAAACCCCAAGTGGACGCTTACAGCGAACGACATCGGACTTAAAGTATTACAAATTGGACTACAATACCCAGTTTAGAAACAGCAACTTATCGTTAAAGAACTAAAACCATGACCAGAACAATCAAATGTTCGCAAGCTCGTTGCTGAATAATTCTATATTCTTGAAGGAGCGCTGACCCTGTTAAATCATATTGCTCTAATAAACAAGGTAGGTGGATTATTCCATTAAATATATACGGGTCTTTTCTGGAATTTTACCGTGTGAGTTCACAGCAGCGAACGTTTTGCGTTGTGCGAGCATTTCAGACTCCACTTTTTTTTCATAGGTAATCATGCCAGGTCTTGTATTTTGCACAAAATTTAAGACCTGACAACGCTCGCCATGTTTGTACCGCGAGGAGTCTACAATCATTTGCCCCAAAACAGGCCATTTTTAGCTGAAACTTTAAATGTGGGAAAAGCAGTGGCGGAGCCACCAGAGATTGGAGTTAATAAGTTAGAACCGTTCTTTTTTGAATAAGTAGTGTTTGAGGCGGTTCTATTAATTTGCGGCCGGGTGACAACACTTAAAAAAGCAATGCCATTTCAAGTGTTGTACTAGCTCCTCAAAAAGAATGAGCCAACAGGATGGAATTAAAAAACATTAGGGGCATAACGGTTTCTATTACAATGCCCACTTTCTACCTCAATCAGCGAGGCTAAAGCGTATCCAGTTCATATTCCACTCAGGTCCTGTCGCATTAATGCGCAGGGTTTGTGTGCCGGACGGCAAGTCGACGTTTGCTGATTGAGTTATCCATGTTTGCCAACCGCCGGTGTTAGGCACTGACTGTCTATCAATCTCTATGCCATCAGTAAGTGTGATAAAACCGTTGCTGCCGGTATTGCTGGCAAGTCGGTATTCGATCAAGTACCGACCCGGATTTTGAACATCGATGTTGTACTCCAACCAATCACCAATATCGATATAACCTATATTCGTGCCGCCACCTGTTCCGCCACCACTATCAGTAGACACCTCAGTTTGCACGCCATTCATGGCTGCAAATTGCTCTGCCTCGATAGTACCCGGCACTGAAAAAACAACCGCGGGTTGGCCGGTGCTGCTGTCAGTCGTATCCAGATTGTCGCCCAAAGTATCTATGTCCTCATAGGTTAAGCCAAACCCATAGGCAAACAACGGATCGTAGTCAGTGTCGTGACGATTAATAACGGTCTGATCCATACGCTTTGGCCAAGAAAAGGAAAGTTTTCCGCTAAAGTCATAATTAATAGTATCTGCGGCTGTTTTAAAAATAACCTCCGCTATGCCCCCAGCCTCACTCCCAGGCAACCAAGCGACAACAAAAGCATTAGAGGCGTTAAGTTCATTGTTTATCCACAATGGACGACCCGTTAAAAAGATTGATACCACGGGAATATCCTGCGCACGTAGAGATTCCAGCAGCGCCAAGTCTGACTTATCTCCAGCCTGATATTCAATCGTGTTTAAATCCCCTACCCCCTCTGCATAAGGTGACTCACCAAATACTACAATGGCCACATCAGGTTTGATATCGCTAAAGGCACCATTAGTACTGAGTCTTGCGGTACCTCCACCAGCGTTAACCAACGATTCAATACCGTCGTAAACCGATGTCGCCCCAGGAAAATCAGTATTAACATTCCCTGTACCTTGCCAACTTAAGGTCCAACCGCCACTTTGCATGCCAATATTATTTGCGCCACTACCCGTAACCATTACATTCGCATTAGGCGCCAGAGGTAAGATATTATGACTGTTTTTCAGTAACACCAATGATTCACGGACCGCCTGACGCGCGATATTGCGATGAGCCTCAGAGCCCAATAATTCTTCGTTGTTAGCGTGCAAGCGAAGAGAGGGTTTAATTTTGCTAGCAAAACCCGCGCGCATTTTCACCCGCAAAATACGGGTCACTGCATCATCGATACGTGTCATGGGGATCGTGCCATTTTCAACCTGAGTAATAGTATTTTGAATGAATTCCTGCCAGGCAAAAGGCACCATCATCATATCGACACCTGCCATAATGGCTTGCGCGCATTGATTGTCGAAACAGCCCGGTACTTGACCGTGACCATTCCAATCGCCAATAACAAAACCGTCAAAACCCATCTGCTGTTTTAACACATCTGTTAATAAATAAGCGTCACCATGTAACTTTGACCCATTCCAACTGTTATAAGAAGCCATAACAGTCTGGGCGCCAGCACCTAATGCTGAGACATAGCCTTGGCCGTGTATATCCCGCAACTCGGTTTCAGTCACAACGGTATTGCCTTGATCGGTGCCATTTTGCGTGCCACCATCACCAATAAAGTGTTTAGCGGTGGCAATCACATGAGCGGGCCCAAAACGCTCGGCCGCATCGCCCTGTAAGCCTATAACCACCTCACCTGCATAAGCTTTGACTATTTCAGGATCTTCGGAATAACCTTCGTAAGTTCGCCCCCACCGATCATTACGCACAACGGCAAGTGTGGGTGCAAATACCCAATCAATCCCGGTTACGGCCACTTCCAGAGCCGTAGCTTCACCAATCAGACGCATCAACTGGGGATTATTGGCTGCACCTAATCCAATGTTATGAGGAAAGATGGTGGCACCAACAACATTGTTATGACCGTGCACCGCATCGGTACCCCAGATAAGCGGGATACCTACCCCACCATCACTCACATCTGTACTGGCAACATAAAAACTGTCTGCCAGTTCAACCCAATCTGCAATATTAGAATTTTTGCCCTTTGGCCAAGTACCTCCACCGTTTAGCACAGAGCCCAAATCATACTCACGCACTTGATCAATGCTGATCCCTCCAATTTCTGCCTGCACCATCTGTCCTACTTTTTCCGCCGTTGTCATCTCAGCTAAAATAAAGCCAACTGTTGCATCGACATCTTCCGTTACCACACTATTTACTGCAGGCCACTGGAAGGAGGTATTACTACGAATAACATTTATAGAAACCGTCGCTTTGGACTCATCACCGTCGACGTCGATGACCCGATAAGCAAAACTATCGGGTCCACTAAAATCTGTATCAGGAACATAGATCGCGCTGCCGGTTTCATTAATGGTAACAGCGCCATTGCTGGCTGGTGTATCAATCCGGAAGGTGACTGGACTGTCTTCAAGACCTGTATCATTAGCCGCAAGATCAACAGTTAAGGGAGTATTTTGTTCAGTACTAAAACTGTCCGCTACGGCTAAAGGTAGATTGTCGACGGGAGTAAAAGTAACACTGATAGAAACGGTCGCTTTGGACTCATCACCGTCGACGTCGATGACCCGATAAGCAAAACTATCGGGTCCACTAAAATCTGTATCAGGAATATAGATCGCGCTGCCGGTTTCATTAATGGTAACAGCGCCATTACTGGCTGGTGTATCAATCCGGAAGGTGACTGGACTGTCTTCAAGACCTGTATCATTAGCCGCAAGATCAACAGTTAAGGGAGTATTTTGTTCAGTACTAAAACTGTCCGCTGCGGCTAAAGGTAGATTATCGACGGGAGTAGGAGTGATAACGATAGCCTCAGCAGGTGCACTTGGCTCAGAGCTGCTGCCACCACATGCGCTCAGCGCAAGGGCGATAATAGCCAGACTCATAGGATGTCGAAAGGACTGTAAACTAAAGGTTAATAGGCCGTTGTTATCTGATTTTTGAGGCACTGGTTACGTTCCCTGTTTGATTCATAAATTACTTTAACTTACTGTATCTTAATTTGAATTACTTTAATCTCTATTCCTATTGAATTAAGTTTGAAGGTAGTGAATAAACGACGATAAGCAGATGCTAACGTTGTATATTAAAATCAGGCGTTTACCTATCAATGTATCAGCTGTGCAGTCAAACCTTTACGGATATGCCAAGGACAGATATGTGTGGGGTAGAAACGCGAATTTTGGGGCAGTTAATCACTGTGTGAATGACTAAGAGTAAGCCTTGCGGCATCGTCAAGCGCGGCGGCCGCTTTCTAGTAACAAAGCGGATAGCATGTTCATGATGGTTGGCAATATAAAACCCCAGGAGGGTGTTATTATTTGCACCAGCGCCTGCACAAAAGAAGAGTTAGCGCAGCAAGTCAATGCCGACCCGTTCGTAGCAAAAAAAAGCGGTGATGGCACAGATGAGTAAAATCAAAGCCAATCAAAGCAAAAAGCAATATGTTTTTCTTTTTAACAAATATGTGAAATTTAACCATGTTAGAAATCTATATCGCCGAGGATGGCAAAGCTCGATGTGCTTGGTGTCAGGCAACGCCTCAATATGTTGCGTATCACGAAAACGAGTGGGGCTACCCCGTTACAGATGATCAGCGACTATTCGAAAAAATCTGTTTAGAAGGTTTTCAATCTGGCCTGAGTTGGCTCACTATTTTGGTAAAACGCGATAATTTCAGAGCCGCTTTTGCTCATTTCGATTTTAACCTTGTGGCGAAGTTCACCGACGACGATGTTGAGCGTTTAGTGCTAGACGCAGGCATAGTGCGCCATCGCGGTAAAATCACTGCCACTATAAATAACGCTAAACGGGCGCAAGAAGTAATAACAGAGTGTGGTTCATTAGCCCATTATTTTTGGCGATTTGAGCCAAAGCGTGATGAGGCTATTGCCTCAGAATTTATGGCGACATGTGAAGAATCCGTCGCTTTATCTAAAGACTTAAAAAAACGCGGTTGGAAATTTGTTGGCCCCACTACTATGTATGCTTTTATGCAAGCAATGGGTATGGTGAATGATCATGCTCAAAGTTGCGCCTTTAGAGTAAAGGCGATGGAACTAAGGGCGAGGTTGGTTCGTCCTTAGACTGAGAAATGGTACTTAAGTGGCAGCCTTTGATTTAGCCTCATTCAAAAGATAAAGAGAACGCTTCGCGCCATCGTCGTGATGGTTTTTGACTCGAATCCTTTCAAGCTAGTGACTCTTTTTTCAACGTCAAAAATATAATAAACAGAAAAATGTCCCTCACTACTAACGTTTTTAACCATACAAAAAAGCTCAGTTTATGGGCCCTAACCGCGTTGTAGCTACAAATTCGTTCTCTCCAGCTTCCACTCAAATGACTTACCCGCGCGGCGTCCGCTAGCATTTGCCTTTAAAATAAGCCTTGTGAGCTAAAACTTTCAATGCAGGAAAATCAGTGGCGAGGCCAACTAAGGTCAACCTTGCAGATCCTATAATTTTAGGGGCGTCTATGTATGTCTTATTAATTCAGTGGGTAAGCCCTGGTGATCAATCTAGAACGTTTGATTTGCCTCATGGGATTGCCGCACACAATAATCGTGTTTACTTAGCCGATAGGGGAAATACCAGACCTAAATTTTTTGACCGCCAAGAAGTCTATATTTCATAATGGAAAGCGAATTGATAGACCTTGTGGCGCAGGGGTATCTAATGAAGCAAAAATCTTTATTATCGATAGACAGATTTGGTCATGACATCGCTGTAGGGGACGGTGGAGTTGTTGATGCATGGGCGCGCAGTGTTAAAAATGCACAACATAAAATAATAATATCGAAAATTAAATAAATAAAGTTACGGAGATAACATTAATGACTACAAACACGATTCAAAGGATAACAATCAGGTCCAAAAAAGTCTTTATCCTCATGATTTTACTAGCATTTAATCAAAAAGTATTTGCTAATGATTACAACTTTACTGCCGCTAAAAGCATATTAAATGGCTACGTGAACACTGATAAAATTGCTGGCGGAGTTATTCTGGTCATGAAAGACGGCAAAGAGATATTACATTTTGCTTCAGGTATGCAAGATATTGAGGCAAATAAAGCCATGCAAGTTGATAGTATTTTTCGCATCGCTTCTCAAACGAAAGCATTAACCTCTGCTGGGGTGATGATACTAAAAGATCGAGGTTTGTTAAAAGTGACCGATCGGGTATCCAAATATATTCCTTCTTTTAAAAAAACAACAGTACTTATAATTAATGAAGATAAGTCTCACTCGATAGTTCCTGCACAAAGAGAAATAACTATTCATGATCTGCTGACTCATTCTTCTGGCATAAGCTATGGTGCTGGGCCCATTGAAAAGCGGTGGAAGTCGATAGGGCTTTATGGTTGGTATTTTGCTGATAAAAACCAAAGTATAGCTGAAGCTTTAGCCCCAATTACGACACTACCGCAAAAAGGACAACCCGGTACAGACTTTATCTATGGTCATAGTGCTGATCTACTGGGCGTTATAATTGAAATAGTGTCTAATAAAAGTCTTAAAGACTTTTTTGAGGATGAAATTACACATCCGTTAGGGATGAAGGACACGCATTTCTATCTACCTCCAAGTAAGAAAAACCGCCTTGCGGCCGTGTATAACGAAACTGATACGGTTATTAAACGAGCTGTAGATGCCGATAAAGCGAGTAATTTAATGACAAGCCAAGGACATTATGTCGATGGTCCCAGAAAAGCTTATTCTGGTGGTGGTGGATTAATTTCAACTGCTCGCGACTATTCAAGGTTTTTATCGATGCTACTGAACAAAGGCACCTTAAGTGGTACTAAAATTTTATCTCAAGCTTCGGTTGAAGAGATGATCAGTAACCAAACCCCTGACATTGATATGCCAGCGTATCTCGAAGGTTATAGTTTTGGTTACGGTTTTGCGTTAACAATGGGTAAAGACGGTGATTTAAAAGGCAAAACAATCCGATACGAGTGGGGTGGTGCCTACCATTCGAAATATTATGTGCGGCCTGAGGACGGAGTCATAGTCGTTTATCTTACACAGCTAAGACCGAACAAAAAAATAAAAGATTGGGATGAGATTGATGCGGTAATTAGCATTGCTCTTGGGATAAAAAATTGAGTGTTAATATAGACTGATAACATGGCAATATCTTTAAAACCGATTATCTTAATAGCCGACTAGGGCACATCGGAAATTAACAAGCCACTTGTGATAATGACCAGCCAAAAGCATAGTTTTCGGATTTATTGCGATGTCTCTGCAATACATTTCCATCCGTTTTCGGTGGAAGCATGAGCCGCTGCGTTTTGTTTCCAATAATTAACAAAACATCCATCGTAAGTTGCTGTTAATTTCGTTTAATGTCGCTTTGCCGTTGTTAAAAGCAAGAGCGTTTTGTGCAAAACTCAAGACGCGACCTCTTATGCTTTCTTGATTTTAGTGATCCTAAATTCAGAGGGTCTGCCAGCAAGTGTCAGCGCTAGGTTCTATGGTAACCCTTGAATTGAGTGAGAAAGCCCCAAATTCTTCTGTTGAAACATGAATAGTGCAATTGTGCTTGAGCGACTTAAATATTGGTGGCATTCACCTTCGCTATAAATATAACTGACTAAATATGACAGGATGATAAAATGATTGCAGATCAAAAAGTAGTATCTTTGAACTACACAGTGAAAGACACCGAAGGCCAAGTGGTTGATAGCTCAGAAGGGGCTGCACCACTGGTATACTTGCATGGGCAAGGCGACGTTATACCCGGTTTAGAAGCTGCACTTTTGGGTAAAGCCCCTGGCGAAGAGTTTGATGTAACCGTCGAACCAGCTGATGCCTACGGTGAATACCATGAAGAAATGGTACAAGTTGTGCCTCGCACAGTCTTTGAAGGCGTTGAAAACATTGAAACAGGCATGGTTTTTACTGCCCAAGCACAAAACGGTCCGGTTCAATTGACGGTCGCTAAAATTGACGGTGATGATATCACCGTCGATCCTAATCATCCGTTATCAGGTAAAACCCTGCATTTTTCAGGCTCGGTAATTGAAGTCAGAGAAGCGACTGAAGAAGAACTCACCCATGGCCATGTTCATGGTGAAGGCGGCCATCAACACGAAGAAGAACAAGTAGCAAAATAAGTAAATAAGAATGGTCTGAAGAAAGTTTCATTCTGGAAAAAAAGGGGAGTGAATAGTAAAAAAATCACTCCCCCTTTTAATTTTATTCTAAAACGCACTGAAAATTCTAAAACCCTGGGGATTACAGGGAGCAAAAATGATTATCCTTTGTGTTTATTCAAACATACTGGTTAATTTTACATTCCTGATAATACCAAATCGCTTTGTGGCTTACATTGGCAGGCTAAGGTAAATCCTGCAGTTTGTTCGTCTGCGGTGATACCGGGGATTGTATCGGAAATATCGCTAGTTTGACCGCTGTCTATCTTGAATTTGCAGGTGCCACATGTGCCACTCCCACAAGCGTGAGGCAGCATCACACCATTCGCTTTTGCCACTTCAAGTACAGTTTGATTTGATGCGACATTCAGTACGTGTTTATGGCCATCTTTCAAGGTGATGCCTATTTTGTGCAATGCACCTTGTGGGTGTGTAATAGTGGGGATAAATTGCTCTATATGCACTCGCTCGTTTGCAATCGAGTTTGCTGTTAATGCATTGAGTGCCTCGTTTTTTAAACCTTCTGGCCCACAGACATAAAATTCCGTTGCATGTGACTGAGTTTTGTCGGCATTTTCACCAAGCATCGGCAACAGTGCCTCCAACAATGCACTATTTAGCCTACCTACTGTAGCCAACTTGTGCGAAACCAGGTCTTTGACCACGTAAGCAACTGTCAAACGCTCAGGATTGGCACAGCGCAAAGTTTCAATTACATCGAAGAACATAATGTTGTCAGCGCTTCGAGCCGCATACACCAGATGTATAGGCATATCATCGTTTTGCTGCAAAGATGATAATAAAATAGAGAGCATTGGCGTAATGCCACTGCCTCCGGCTATCAATACCAGCGCTTGAATGTTGCGAGGGGTGATGGGTGGGTAAACAAAGTCGCCAAATGGCCCCTGTATGATGAGTTCATTGCCCACTTGTAAATCATTGTTTATGTAAGTAGAAACCAATCCGTTGTAGGTTCCCCTTACTGCAATTTTCAGCAGCGTGTTGTGCGGGCTTGAACATAAAGAATAACAACGAGTATGCTGCTCACCAGCCAACCACTTGCTGATGGTGATGTATTGTCCCGCTCGAAATATTAGATTTTCAGCAACAGGCAGCGCAAAACTAACGGCGACTGAATCCTCAGTTAGGGCTTCAATGTCTACCACTTTCAGCAACATGTTAACCGACCTTCCTCCGTTTTGTAGGTTATGAGCATTGGCTGATTTCATAAAACTAGGACTACGGTCGGAAGTCATGTATTCGATGGGCGCACCGTGGGCTTTTAAATCGGGAAGAATTTTGTAGAACACTGTTTGATAGGTGTACCAAGGAAGCCGCGGATACATGTGATGGATCAAATGGTAGTTTTGCCCGAGTAACAAGATGTTGAGTATCTTGCTCGGGTAAATACGGGTGTTGTGATAGCGGCCTTGTGACTTATGGGGGTGATGTGGCACATAGTCAAAAAATATCACCAAAAGGAAAGTCGTGATCACAGTAGGTATGAGGGCAAAGGTGAATACTTCGCTTGTATAACCATGAAAGGCCAATACCGCTAAACTACCCAATACCAGCAGCAGGTAAAGCGCTGAACTGATGTAAGTATCACGAAAAATCTTAATATGACGCAAGGTTGTCAAGGCCATAATCAGGTACTTAAGCGGCATATAATAGGTATTCAGCAAGATCTGATACCATTTAGTACCGAAACTAAAGTGATCTGGGTCGCGCTCGGGATCATTGGTAAAAGCATGGTGCCGATCGTGTATTGTTTTAAACAAACGATATGGCGAAACCAGGAGGGGAATAGATGCTACCCAACCAATAGCATTTTCTAAGGGTTTTAGGGCAGAGCCCATTTTAAAAATATTACCGTGGCCGGCGTCGTGTTGAATGGTAAAACTGGCAAAACACAAATACGTACATATTATTGAAGCAAAAGGATAAGAAATTAAGCCTGCCAATGTGCTGCTAACCACTAAAATGTAACCACAGACTATCATTAACAAAAGGGCTAAGGTCCCCCAAGCTATATTAGGTATAGAGCCTTGCCACAATGCTGTGTAGTTCTTAGTTACTTTTTGCATAACACATCCCTCTTAAGTGTGAGGAACCAGTGTAAATGCAGATTTAGACATTTCTGCTTTCTGTAAATGACATTATTATTATCATTAAATGACATTATGTTGTTTAATTAGGCGATGTTACCTACTCCTCAGTCCAACAAAGCCTATGTGCTGATCGCCAAAAGCCTTCACTTTGCGCCTGCAGATAAATTACTTGAAGGCACAAGTCTTTCTGAGTCTTCGCTGCTAAAGCAAGAAACCATAGACGTGGCCGATGCGATTAAAATCGTGCACAACCTCAATTCGTATAGCTATACACCAAACTGGCCCACTATTTTGGGTAAACATCTTGGCATAGTCACTCATGGTCCTGTGGGTTACGCCACTATCAGCGCGCCCTCAGTTGGTAAGGCACTGGCAACCTTTGTAAAGTGGTATCAAATTCGCTCAAATACCTATTCAGTATCTATCATCGAAAACGATGAAAACAAAGAAAACGAAGAAAGCGATGAATGCGTCGAAATTACCATATTTGATACAACAGGCGATCAAGGCTTTCAAGAATTTTTCTTCGAAGCACTGATGAGGGCATTTGAGAACTTGATTGAACTATTGATTGGCCATCCCCCTAAGGGAGAAACCAAGCTTTATTTCAAAACACTCGCTAGCAATCGAAAGCATTTAATGGAAGCAGAATTTGCTTCACAACTCTGTTTTGCCAGCCCTCAAAACAAACTTGTTGTGCCCAAAAAATTATGGTTTAGCCCCTCTCCTTTATATGACAAAGACTCCTATGAATTTAATCTACGTAAATGCCAACAACTACTAGAGGAGCTTGATATTCAAGGTCGAATCGATTTAATGATCCGTAAAATCATTCGTCAACACTTTGAACGGGCCATTATTTCAAAAGCCAGCGAGTCTATGCCGCCTAGCCTAGCAGAGCTTTGTGAAGTACTGCATTTAACCGAACGTACCTTGATCCGCAGACTGAAAGAATTAGACACCGCCTACAAAAAAATACTTGAAGCAGAACGACGAAAGTTTGCGGTGCAATTATTGGCAGATGCCAAATACACTGTATTCAATGTGGCGGACATTTTGGGTTACCGAGAGTCAGCAAATTTCTGCCGTGCCTTCAAAGTTTGGTTTAAGCAAAGTCCAACGGCATACCGCAGAAATCCTTTAAGCTTGGAATAATTTGCAAAAACCAGCAGCACATATATGCAAAAACCACCCATTGACCAACAATAGTGCGGGAATTGTTATGCGTTGTATAAATGGGATCAGCTCCAAATTAACAAGGTTTATCTTCTTACGCCATCCGACTGGCCTGCCAGTGCTCCCACCCTTCTCCCTCATACCTTTTTCCTGTAAGGGCTTCAACCTCTTCAACAAGTCGTTTATATAAAAGAGTAATAGGCTTTCATATCACCATCACCAGCAAAGATCGCTTGCCGGTTTTTACACCATTTGGTAACATATCTTGGTATACCTGCAAGTGAAACTCTTAACCTTATTGGCGCAAGCATGACTGAGTTGATGAGTTTCAATTTTAATTTGGATCTACCCCCTTTTCTTCCAATTAAATTTAGCCTTTAATTTGGACCCACCCCTTTTATAGTTCAAAATCCAGTACAATCCGCAACAGAGTATTTCAACGTTTACAGAGTCAAGAACAGTCATCTTCAGTGCCCTTGAAGAACAGTCTGGTGTTGTTATATTTGTTGGCAATTAATCAATGAGATTATTAAATCAAAGAATAGAATCGAAGAACTAAATGGAAGTAATCAATGCCTACAGAAACACGCAGCTTTTTAATCACTAAGTCCGATCGTGACCTTAAGGATAAAACGGGCAAGGTTTTTTCAGTGCCTACAGGTTGGAAAAATTTACCTGCCGGAGATGCCTCGGTTACACGCAAGGTGAAATCCCTAGGGCCGACTTGGACAGTCCAGGAAAAAAAAGGCCGCAAGGCATTTTCTCACGGCGTTTGGGCTGCAAAAGAACAGATTGAAGAAGCGGTAACACTTGTCGAAGCTCAGCGAGCCGATCCCAAACATCAAAAAAAATTAGCCCAAGTCAAAGTTCGCCGCGATGAAAAGGAAACAGTCTTCGGCGAAGACTTTCAACAAGCGATCATTCAATTTCTCAACTTTGACCAAAAATATCACCATTTGGTTGAGCAATTGTCAAAGCGGGTAAAAGAACACGCGGTGCCCGTTGGTAGCGGCACAGTAGCGCGTAGCTCATCGGTAACCTTGAATGATAAGGCGGCTTTGGCAGTAATGGCTTGGATGCGACATCAAACCAGTGCTTATGATACAACATCTGTTCCGCGTGTTAAGGGCGCAAGGCGCGAACTAAGGCGTCAGATAGCGCGTCAGTCCGAACGAATTTTAGCAAAGTACCGCAGTGGAGATGATGTTGATTTTAAGGTTTGCCTACTTTATAAGGCTTTGCAAACAAAATAAAAACGTTTCAAATTATAGTAAATTATAGAAATACCCATCGTAATAAGCCCGAAAACTATTTTTTGGACTGCTCGTTATTGTGGCTGTCTGGTTAATTCGTTAATGGCTCTAATGATTGAGTTAAATTGCGATGGGCGCCATGTTAAATCGCGCTCATTTATAAGACTGAGTAGCGTATTAAATCAGGAATACCAATATTAAGCGCATCTAAGGCAGTTTGTGGCAATAATACACTGCCATCAGTTTCAATCTCTAAACAGCATATGCAGGCACGATAGGACTCAATATTACCGGCACAAACCAAATATTCTTGATCACCTTGAGGCGCCATGATGCCACCTACTCTGGCTTTGTGACTATCTTTGACTGTCTTTAGTTCATCGATATGAGCGTCTACGCTGGGGGCACCATCAAAAATGTCCACTTGACCATTATTTCTAAAGCCTTCCTTTTCAAGCATCGCCAATGCTGGCTTGCCTTGATCGTTTGGCCGTCCAATCACCGCTCTTGCATCCATTGGTAATAAATTGACGTAAATAGGGTGTTTTGGCATTAAATCAGCAATAAATTGATTGCCATTAAGTGCACCATAAAGATCAGCCTCAGAGTAACTCATATCAAAAAAGTGGCGTCCTAGTGCTTCCCAAAAAGGTGAACGCCCATTTTCGTCAAAATATCCTCGTAAGTCAGCCATAACTTTATCAGGAAACCTATTTCTAAATTCGGCCATAAACAGATAGCGACTGCGTGCTAGTAGTTTGCCGTTGCCATTTTTGCGATAAGCATCAGTGAGATATAAAGTGGCCACTTCGGCAAACCCCTCAAAGTGATTGGTGAGGTGTAAGGTTTCTACGGTCACTTTCTTGTTTATTTGTCGACTGTACTGGGTTTGCTTATTGAGCTTATAAGAATAAAACTGATCATCAATACCTAACTTAGCGATGATACTTGCTGTACCCACTAATTTCTCCGTATCAGTGTCTTCCATGACTAACAAGTAGACTTCACTGCCAGGATCTTTAATTGTTCTGGTGATGCTTTTTGATGAAATTAATATTTTACGTTCTAAAGCTTTTCTGTCTGGTGGCAGTGTTGTCATTCCTGGGGAGGCTGCCAACGCAATTTCCATAAGATGATCTATATCTGTAATCTCTACTGGCCTAACAATTATCATAAAACGCCTTGTTCAACGTGAGTGAAAGTACTCTTATTTTTTGTGGGGAGCAGGTGGATACCTACAATCATGTATCTTATAAGTCCACCAGCCAATTCAATTGTCCCGATGCCTAATGGCAACAATACTGCAATTTTACAACGTTGGCGATTTGCCCTTGGTTTAGTGCGCTAAAGATGCCACAAAATAACGACCCAATTATAAAGGCATACATCGTAATAAACCCGAAAACTATTTTTTGGGTTTCTCGTCATCATATATGTCTTGTTAATTGTTACAAAGACGTGATTAAAGAAAGTTTAGACACTGCCGTTACAAAGTTCTGGCTCCATTTGCACTAGATGCACAAAAATAGGCTTAGTATTTAACCGCATCTTGCTTACAGATTGTGCCAAAGAGTGTAATTTTAGGGATCAACATGATTGAAAAAAGAAAACATCAACGATTTGAGCCCAAAGGTGTACTTGCCAACATCACCATATATCAAACTTCACCGCTTGAAAAAATTTTACTGCAAGGTGTGGTCGTCGACATGAGCTACTCTGGGATCAAAATAAAGCTCTTCTCTGCCATTCCCACTGACATTGGTGAAAGTAAAATGGAGATCCACTTAACCTTGCCCACATCGGCTTTGCCTATCGCCATCAAAGGTGTGATACGCCATGTCAACCCTCGGTCTGAAATGGGCTTTAAGTTTGCAGAAGATCAAGCAAAACAAGAGATTGATGATCTTTTTTTTGAATGTGTAAAGACGACCACTGTAGCTTCGCGGGCGCTAGCTAGGCACTGAACTTTGGCCTGTCGACTACAGTAAAAGAATCATGGTCAATTTAAAGCTTTGATCTCATTTTGTTATTGCGCCAATCGACTTGCCTGCCTTGTTTTCTCTCAAGAACCCGTCCCTGTGAGACTCACAATATTAGCAAAAAAGTATTCGTTACCTAGCGCTAACTTCTTGCTCGTCGCTTGGCGAGTATCTTCCAACAATCTACCTTCTATCTGTTGTACAAACAAACCGCGATACGCTAACTGACGCTTCTTTTCATTAATTCCAAGTCGAGTGTAAAGAAAATGAGGTATTAACAAACCATTCTTTTTATCATGGGCATTTCATTGGTAGCTTGACCAAAAGTAAACGGCTTGCTCATCCTCCTTGGGTGCCTTCACGGGCTTCAACTTTATATATCGATAAACTGACATAAGGTAGGTTTCTTCTTGCACCAAATAGGGTTTAAACCGCCCTTCCTACAATGTACCTGTTCAGTTATAACGATGATTAAAATAAGACACATATATTCGACCAAGGGACTGCACCATTTGCGAAATTTCGCTGGCACTGTTTGGAGTAAACAAAATGTACATGATTGGTCATTAACAGCCACGCATGTGCACTAATTTTATATATTTTTTGAATACGTTTTAAGCCAGTCAACATAAGCTTGCATATCCTGTTCACATGCAGATATCACATGACGACTATACCCTCGCTGAATTAATTATTCAGGCACGCCAACACCGGAAGCTCATTACTTTCTGGCTATTAACATAATCTATCTTTTAGTTATAAAAATAGGTTGTGTTATTTAAATGGAATATGAGCTCTTTTATTCTTAATGAAATTCACTGCGGTAGGGTTAATACTCTAAAAAGTCTTGTTAAAATGATTGTAAGAGTAAACTTATAGTCAAGCTTGTTGAATAATAACTTACTTGACATGAGTCGTTACTGAGTCCGCAATAAGACTTCAACTTAATCTGCAGTATAAGGATATTTTTAATGCGTTCTACTTCTATCGATGTGCTTCGTGGGATCGCCATTTTGGGTATTCTCTTTATGAATATTCCCTTTCACGCCAATATTTATCTGGGTTATGTGCCATTTGATCCTATGTTGATGTCAGATAAATTGATGACTTTGTTTTACAGTATTTTTGCTGATGGTCGGTTTAGAACGTTGTTTTGTATTCTGTTCGGCGCTGGGATCGCAATTCAATACGATTCGTGTAAACGCAGAGGTATGGATACCACTATATTTTTAAAGTCTCGACTGAACTGGTTGTTGTTGTTTGGATTTTTCCACGGCGTGTTGATTTTTGGTGGCGATATTCTGATGTTATACAGCGTGGTCGGTTTTGTATTAATCAAAGGTCTATCCCATGACCCAGACGTTTTGCTGCAAAAAGCTCGTAAATTTTTGGTGATTGGTAGCGCATTAATTTTACTGTTTGCCATTTTACTCGTGGCCTTTGCCGATCCAACTGAGTTGATTGTAAGAGGATCTGAGCAATATTTAGAAGATATTGAAACCTGGCAGAGTAATTATGGATTTCAGACTTTGATCAACGCAGGATTTTCGATTGGCTTATTGATCATGTCGCCTTTATGTATTTTTTGGCAGACGTTAGGCCTGATGTACTTGGGAGTATATCTCTACCGAACAGATTTTTTTACACAAGGCTTTTCGTCTTCGACTTTTACTAAAATTGTTATTTCTAGCATCATTAGTACACTTTTGTTGATTGCTCCTCAGTTATTGATTGATAACCTCAGTGCTGAAGTGATCCCGTTGCTTTCGAGTATATCAGCAATTTTTGTAGGATTAGTTTACGCACATGTCATTGTGAAGCTGTGTCAAACCAGCGGCAGATTTTCACAACTATTGGCCAATACCGGTAAAATGGCCTTTAGTCTATATATTTTACAGTCTGTGGTGATGGCCATCTTACTGCGTGGGATTGTGCCTAATTTTGAGTTGACGGCCACTCATATTGACTATTTTTTAATTGCCTTGAGTTTTACGGTAATCCAAATTTTGATTGCCAATCTTTATTTGTTCAAATATGAGCAAGGCCCTTTAGAAAAAAATTGGCGAAAACTGTATAGCAGAAGTGTTGATAAAAAATTAAGGGAGCTAGAAAAAACACCAGACAATAATGTGTCTAGTCAGTAAAGGTATTTGGCTAAGGGGTAAAATGACTTTTTTGATCTGTATTTCGATGCTTTAGGCATAGCCAATGCCTTGTTGAATGCCGTAACAAATCATAAAGACACCCATCGTAATAAACCCGAAACTATTTTTTGGGATTGCTCGCTTTCATGGGTGTCTTGTTAATTCGTGTGTATCTATTAAACTTATTTTTTGAGTCGACGTGATGCTAAACCCATTAAACCTAATCCTAGGATAGCGAGAGTTGATGGCTCCGGCACCAAACTCACATTATCTATAATTGCGCCACCAAGGTCAGCAGTTCCAGTGGAAGTGAAGAAAATGGATGCCTCAACATCAGTTTTTGGAGAGAAAAACAAACTTATAACTGTTGATTTAACGTTTAAATCTTCTAGGAAACTTTCTAAGTTACCAATTTCGCCAGAAGCAAGAATACCGTCGTCATTTCGAAACCCATACAATATCCCATTATCATATAGATGTTGATTGTTACCCAATAAAAACGAAAGTACATAGGAACCGTTAGCTAAAAAAATAAATGTTTCAGATGTCTCAATACCACCAAGAGTCGAAGGATAGCCGTTTAAATCTACTGCATACCCGTCCCAACCTGGAATATTCCAAAGCTCGACATTGCCTTGAGTTACATTCCAGGCGCCCAAAGAATCATGAAATTGTTTATTATCACCCGTACCAAAATCATCTTGGTAAATAAGCCCAGCACTTGCTTGTCCAACAAATAAACTGCAAAAAGCTAATACAGCTAAAATATTTTTCATATTATATATTTCCTTTAATCCCGTCAAAACAATCACTGAAGATAATTCTTAAAATGACAAGTCGTCATTACACAAAGAAATGCACTTATCATGCCAAAAAAGTTACCTATATTAAACAATGAGTTATAAAATAAAATATTCCCATCCTTAACAATATGTAAAAATAACTGACATAAAAACAGAGGAAACTTTAAAAATAACTGACGGCGTGGCCTATTAAATTATAAAGACACCCATCGTAATAACCCCAAAACTATTTTTTGGGGTTGCTCGCTTTCATGGATGTTTTGTTGATTTTTTACTTCTTGACACAACAGTCTCTTGTTATGTTTATTTTAATTAGACAATGACTTAATAGCTTCAGAGACTGTTAAAAAATGAATTTTAGTGAGGCAAAGTGAAGCTTTATTAAATTCATGAGCACGTATTAAATTAGAAACTTCATACGTTGACAACATTCGGTTTACTGTAATTAACCCAAGTGCGTCTGAAATGTACTCTATTAAATAACAGTGACCTAGTGAGTCGATAACATAATCATCGTCACTAAAGATAAATTCACAACATTCCAAGTTGAAATCTCGTAATGAATTTAAGTAAATAAGCTCACCATCGCCATCAAGTTTTAGCATGCATGGCCAAGAAATCATAACAGTTACCTCGATAAAAATTACGCTTCGCATAAACAGCGGAGCAAGTTGGGCGTTTATTTTGCGCTGTTTGTTTTTGCAAAAAAATCGACCCACTTGTGGAGTCAGGTTTAATCCGTTTACCTCAGCATGTACCTCAGAGTCTGGTCTTGTATTTTGCAAAAAATTCAAGACCAGATCGTGCGAGAAAGCAGTGGCGAAGCCACCAGAGATTGAAATTAGTGAGTTATCATAGCTTCAACCAAGAATCTTCGATACATCACCGCTAGTTAGGTCATTGCAGCCATTTACTTGCTCTGCCAACAATAATCGAGCAATACTATTACGGCCTCGTTCAGTCGCCATGAGCTGATGAATGAATGCTTTACTTGATAGATACAGCTGATTGCGCAACGGACCAGCCCAATCTTCATCTGTCGCTCTAAATAACTTACCTTTAGGCATGCTATATTTTGTACGTGGTACCTTACTTTCAGTATTAGAGGTGTTTGCAGTAAGTACTTGTGCCAAACCTTCATTTAGCCATCTTGCCATGCTGCCAAATAACGCTCGATTTATCGCATGCACCGATTCGTGAATGCTAGTGCGTAAACCTGCATCCTCGTCAGTAACCAGAATAACCATTTCATTTGCAGCATGCCGATAAAAACCAGATCGTGATAGATCTTTAGGTGCCACAAGCTTTTTGTAACGATCAAACTCAGCTTGTTGTTTATAGAACCGAAATTTTAATCTTACTTCGCGAACGGTGGTGACATCCAGCACTTGTGCATATTCTTCTGTTAAACGCTCTAAGCGTTGACTCAGTTCATTCTGAAAACCAACGCTCATCGGCTTACCCATAAACCTTACTATAAATTGCGATGCGGGGTAAGTTCCTAAAATAGATACTGGTGATGTATAATCAAAGTCTGGAGCTTTATCGGAGATGTGTCGCGTTCCTACATGATCAGTCCAAGTATAAAATGACTTTTCGTTTTTTTTTGAACCAAAACGTCTCTTAGCACATGAACTACTTATGGACGGCACTTCCCTATGAAGTGGTGTGGCTATATTTACTTTGCTAGCAACAACTTTGTCGATAGATGCAACACTAAGGCTTATTGAAGTGAGATCATCATCTAGGGCAGCCAGTTCTTCAGTTTCACTGTTATTTGCAATAAATCGGTGGAATCCTTTTTCAAAATAAATAATCAACTGTTGTGCCCGAAATGGCAAAGTAAAAGTACCATCCATGTATTTGTAAACGACAAACGTATTTAGACAGAAAACCGCAAAATCACTAACCCCTTAATTGATTTGCTCAAACGAACGACTTCCTTATTGCATAAAGGTCGACACTAACAAAATAAGAGTAGTTAAATTACCTTTATTGTTATTAAAAATACCTGACAAGTAGTTTTTTTAATACGCAAAAAATAGCAACCTTGAGGCCAGTGTAAATTATAAAGACTCCCTAATCGAGCTATCAGATAGATGTATTAGGTAAGGTTTCAAATCTATACACACCACATTGTTTATTCACCGCGTTAGGTATCAATGATACTGAGCGCCATGCCACCTGGCGTCATTTATTTACAAGTCATGTCGAGGTGATATTGTTAAAAGAGATGAGAGCCGCCACTCAGTCAGGTATGGCCTTAGGTAATGTTAGATTTAAAAGCGAACTGACATCACTAACAGGTAGACGCTTACATACATTGCCGCCTGGCAGGAAACTTGGATGGCGAAAGAGTTAATTTAACTTTGTTCTGAACACGATAATTTAAGTATTTAGTCGTGATAGCAAGCTAAATCTCTTTAGAGGCTCACAACTAGACTGTTAAGTTGAGGTGTAAAGACGTTTAAAATCTGTACCTAAGCCCTTTTATCCGACCATCGATACCAATCAACTTAAACTAAGCAAAGCCTCAAATGCATCAATCGGCACCGGCCTACCGAACAAATAGCCTTGAAATTGCAAACAATCATTGTTCATAAGTAGTTGTCTTTGACCCTCGGTCTCAACCCCTTCAGCAATCACCTCCAAATTCAAACTATGCGCCATGGCGATAATCGTACTTACGATGGTGAGGTCGCTTTCGTCGACAACAATTTCGCGCACAAACGACTGATCTATTTTCAATTGAGATAAAGGCAGTTTTTTTAGATATTGCAGTGATGAGTAGCCGGTACCAAAGTCATCTAATGAGAACCGAACACCTATTTTGCTTAGTGCATTCATTTTATTAATAATGCTCTCAATATCCTTGACCAACATACTCTCCGTCAGTTCTAGCTTGAGTTTCGTTGGGTCAACTCCGTGATGCTGTATCGCTTCCTGTACTTGTGTCACAAAGTTTGCTTGATGGAGTTGTTTGGCGCTAACGTTCAACGACAGTATGAGGTGTTTGTGATGTGCATTTTTCTGCCAGATGGCCAGTTGAGCGCAAGCCGTCTCTAACACCCATTGTCCAATGGGTAAAATCAGTCCTGTTTCTTCTGCTAACGGAATGAATTGTAGAGGTGAAATCATATTGCGTTTAGGATGTATCCATCGGATTAAGGCTTCTGCTCCCAATGGATGACCCGAGCTATCTACCTGTATTTGGTAATAAAGCTGAAACTGTTGTTGCTCTATAGCTTGACGTAACTCACGTTCCATATTAACGCGATTGGCGATGATCTCTTGCATTTTTGGGTCGTAGAAACGTATGATATTACGTCCATCCGTTTTTGCTTGATACATAGCAATATCAGCTCGCTTGATGATGTTATCTGACCCTGTTTCATGAGCACTAAATAGCGTGGCCCCTATACTCACGGTGCTGCGATGCTCATACGTACCCAGTTGATAAGGTAGGTTAAGTGCGTTCAGTAATTTTTCAGCGATCGTTTCGGTTTGCGCTGCCGCTTCAATGGGCTGTTCACTTAAGTCTTCTAGTAAAACGACAAATTCATCACCACCTAAACGTGCTACGGTATCAGCATCTCCTAAGCAGTTGCTAAGACGACTTGCCACCTGTTGTAGCAGAACATCACCCATGTCATGTCCCAGTGTGTCATTGAGAGATTTAAATTGGTCAAGATCTAAAAACAGTACAGCGCCGCTTCTGCTTCCGGTAGCCAAGGTTTGTTTAAGTTTAGCCATCAACATGCGACGATTAGGCAGGTGTGTCAATGTGTCATAGAACACCAGATTCTTAATTTCATCCGAAGCGGCTTTGCTCTTGGTAATATCGGTCAACGTGGCCACATAATTAGTAACTATACCCTTAATATCTTTCACTGCCGTGATGCTTAGATGCTGTGGATATGTTTCACGATTTTTACGCATACCCATAGTTTCACCTACCCACATGCCGGTGTTATTGATAATCTCCCACTTTTTGGTGTAGAAAGCTTCATCATGAAAACCTGACCTAAGCAGCTCAATTTTTTGGCCTATAGCATCTTCAGCTGCGTAGTTTGTAATTTCAGTAAAGGCTTTATTAATGCGTCGGATCACGGCATTGGCATCAGTGATAAACATGCCTTCTTGAGACTCGAAAATGGTGGCAGTTAACGCCAGATCTGCATCGCGTGCCGCGGCAAAAACGCCTGCAACCTCACCCTTTGCATTGTAGTACACACTGGCGTTATAGATTACGTCGGTGACCTTGCCTGATACATGACGTATCGCTAGCGGATAATCTGCGACATAGCCTTCTGAGAATACTTGCTCGTAGCCATTACGGGCTTCTGCAGGATCAGTGAAGTAGTTAGCAAAGTCACTGCCAATTAGGCTGGCACGATTTGCACCCGTCATTTTCTCAGTCGCGGTGTTCACGTCAGTAACCTTACCTACGGCATTGATGGTGACCAATGGATCCAAGCTGGCTTCAATTAAGCTACGAGAATATTGCGAGGCGGCTTGGGTCGCTTCTTCTGCTCGTTTACGCTCAGTCACATCGCGTGCCGCAGCATAAACTCCCTGCACATTCCCTTCGAGGTCTTTGTATACACTGGCGTTATAGAGTACGTCGGTGACCTTACCCGATATATGACGTATCGCTAGTGGATAGTCTATGACATAGCCATCTGAGAATACTTGTTCGTAACCGTTACGGGCTTCTTCAGGATCGGTGAAGTAGTTAGCAAAGTCACTGCCAATCAGGCTGGCACGCTCTACTCCCGTCACCTTCTCAGTCGCGGTGTTTACGTCAGTAATCTTACCTTCGGCACTGATGGCGACCAATGGATCTAAGCTGGCTTCAATCAGGCTACGAGAATATTGCGAAGCGGCTTGAGTCGCTTCTTCTGCTCGTTTACGCTCAGTCACATCGCGTGCCGCGGCAAAAACTCCCTGCACATCGCCTTCGAGGTCTTTGTATACACTGGCGTTATAGAGTACGTCGGTGACCTTACCTGATACATGACGTATCGCTAGCGGATAGTCTGTGACATAGCCTTGCGATAATACTTGTTCGTAACCGTTACGGGCTTCTTCAGGATCGGTTAAGTAGTTAGTAAAGTCACTGCCAATCAGGCTGGCACGCTTTACACCCGTCACTTTCTCAGTCGCGGTATTCACGTCACTAATCTTACCTTCGGCATTGATGGTGACCAATGGATCTAGGCTGGCTTCAATCAGGCTACGAGAATATTGCGAAGCGGCTTGGATCGCTTCTTCTGCTCGTTTACGCTCAGTGACGTCAGATAGCGTAATGAGTAAGCTCGTCTTGTCATCGACACCATTGCTTTTAGATTCTAAAAGAACATGGGAAATCGAATTGTCGGCACGCTGCACTTTAAGCTCGCAATGCAAAAATCCACCTATTTTAAACGCAAGCATAATACGTAGATGCAAGCGGTCGCGGTCTTCGCGGCTGATATATTGGGATAAGGGACGACCAACCAATTTCTGCCGAGGTTCACACAGCAACTCTGCACCAGACAGATTCGCTGCGATGATTACCCCTTTATGGCTTACTGTGAGATAACTAACTGCGGAGAATTCATACAAATCTGCATAACGTTGTTTGACATTTTCTAATTCAGCATGTGTACGTTGTAGCTCTTCGTTCTGCATCTCCAATGTAATTTGGTGTTCTTGGAGTTCGTGCAGAAGTTCATCTTTGGCGGACAATACTACTGACTTGAATGGCGATTGGTTTGTGCTGGCCTCAGCATCTTTTAGCAGCGGGTTTATCTTTTTGGGATGCTTTATAATTGTCATTTTTAGATACACATCCTTTCCACATTTAGAGCTAAACCACTTTAAGGGAATTCTCTGTGATTTTATTGTAAGCAGTTAAGGACCTACGCGTGCAACAATAACACAAAGTAACTACATAATAAGCACATAAACACCACGTAAACACCACAAAATAACAGCAAAAACGGAAACCTCTGGGGTCAGCTCCATTGAAAATAAAAATCAGATGAGGAATTGAATCACCATATTTAAGCGACAATTCCTGTACCCGATTAAACGCAACAATTAAACAAGATACACTAGTTAAAAATAATTCACCTACAGAGTGAGCTACATAAGACCTTGCACAAAATACCCTTGGATTGAATACCGGTAAGACGTCACACCATCAAGCGAAAAATTATAAAGACACCCATCGTAGTAACCCCAAAAACTGTTTTGGAGTTGCTCGCTAACATGCGTGTCTTGTTAATTCATCATAGAGCAAAATCAGAGCACGTCATTTAATCAACTACAATAATGGATGTCATGATCGCTTTGATTTTTTCTACAACCGCAAAATACCATCATTCTTGCTTTCCTCCGGGTCGTTATATTTTCATAATACTCACTACAATCGACTGCAAGACCATACTAAATAAGCAGTTCGAATTATAAAAACACCCGTCGTAATAAAACCGAAAACTATTGTTTGGGGCTGCTCGTCATCATATATGTCTTGTTAATTCTTATTGATAATTCGTTCCACAGTTCTTTAGTTTTCGACGAACCTGACCCCGCAGGTTAATTATTTTGAGCTACAGCTAAATCAAAATTATCAATAACTGTCTGCTCAACGTCAATTTCAATTGGCCGTCTATTCGGTGACCCTAATATTGATGTTTCCAAGATATGAAGAATGATACTCAACCACATCTCCAGGCTGAAGATAATGACCAGAGTTAAGTTCATTGCTGATGAAGGTCTGTTTGACCGACTCAATCAATGTGTTGTTCGACAAGGGACCACCAGCTGCTAAATAGTGAACGACTCCCTCGATCAAATCCCGCCGCGTTGGCGGTGTAAAAATAACACCTTCAGCAGTACCAGACATCAATGTCATATTGCTATCAATTCGTTTGTGAGGTGCCAAATAGTGGAATTCATCCGCGTAGAGAAATCTCTGCTGTGACATATCCGCAAGCGATTTTTCAGCCAGTTGCCTGAAGTCCAAAGTCATCTCACCGCCTCTTGCATCTTGGCGGGCCTGTTGATTGACACTTGTGGTCATCCGTAAATTGGAAACGAAGCTAGCCAAATCTTTTGGAACCACGATAAAAGGTCCGGTCGGAAAGAAATCAGGCCCACTTTTTGAGTCACTGAAACCATGCCCTGAATCAAGATTGTCCGGGTCAACAAGTTCAACCAATGCATTTCGATTGGTGAAGTCACCACAAAGAAATAGACCTTTTACGGCCGTATCAAAATCCATTACTGTCTCAATGTCACGGTCGAAGCGGATGCAAAGCTCAACTTCATAGTCTAGCAATACACCGGGCTTAGCCGCTACTTCAGTTCGTGCAGCCGTCGCCTTTCCAAATTTTGGAAAGTTAAAAACAGATTGACTACCTGCTTCCTCTGCATGCTCGGGAAAGTTGGTTCCTGTTCCGAGATGGCTGGAGCCAAGGGTACCAGATGGTAACAGATCCGATATTTCGACTTTAATTGCTGGAAAATCATCCACATTAGCTGCATTCAATTGAACAGTACTAATTGAGGCAAAAGCAAGAAGAGGGTTGTCATTGGGTGATCCGCCCAACTCAGCGAGGTTGATCCCAGTAATTGTTTCCCCTGAATAATCGATAACCTGAACTGTCACAGTTCGACCATCTTCATCGATAAACTGAGCCAATGTCGTTGCATGCTCGAAAGGCGCAAGGCCTTCGACCAAAGGTGTTTTTTCAAAACTAGCCTGATTGAGTTTTGGGTCTGACGAGGTTAGCCAAGCCACTACAATTACGGTAATGAGTACAAGCCCAAACATGCCAAGGTAGCGGCTCATTCGCTTAATCATATTGATCTCCTGGCATATCAGACTCAAAAACTTGTTTGCCAACTAGGATCTTATTAATCTTTTTCATTTAATTTTTAATTCCAGAGTTGTTTGCGATAGGTTTGTTGTGCCACGACTGCGGTCCCGATCACCACGTTTATTAAGAGAACCGGACTCGCTACAGACATAAGCATGAGAATGGTAGGTCTGAAAACAGCACCCAGTCTAACAGACGATCGATAGTCAAAAGTTCGGGGGTTTGAAGATTGGGTCTTGTATTTTGTGCAAAACTCAAGACCTTACCCCGCGGGTTGATGTAGAGCGTTCGCTCGCTTAGCGGCTTGGTATGGTCAAGCAGTCTAGACTGGCATCGCCTAACTCGGTGCCACCATCGACGGTCAAAATTGACCCGTTTACATATTTACCTAAATCCGAACCGAGATAGATTGCTGCATCGGCGATATCTTTTAGAACGCCGATCCGACGGGATGGAACTTTGCCAATCATGGCGTCACGAATTGGCCCTTTAGGTGCTAGCCGATCTGCGCCTTCGGTTCCGTCAATTGCCCCCGGGGAAATACCATTGACGCGCAAACCTGCAGGACCCCATTCCAAAGCCAAACATTTGACCAACATGTTGATACCGGCTTTAGCCGCGCACACATGCGCTTGAAACGGCATGGGGTTGATTGCTTGCGGTGCAGTAATTGCGATTAATGATGCATCCTTATTCACGTAGTTGAAACCCAGATGAAATACATTATAAGTACCGATTAGGTCGATATCGATTACTGTCTTGAAACCTTTTGGATTAATAGCGACTGCAGGTGCAGGAAAATTACCGGCTGCGCCAGAGATTAAAATATCAATCTTGCCTAGCTGGTCCACACTCGATTGCAGCGCCGCTTGTACCTGCTCTGGGTCGCGCACATCAGCCGACAAGGCGATTGCCTTGCCACCGACCTCAGTCATGATCTCAACGGCCGCTGCCTTCGCTTTCTCAAGGTTTCTGCCTAATACCGCTACGCTGGCGCCAACCGCTACCAAGCCTTTGGCGATACCTAAGTTAATACCGCTAGTGCCGCCTGCGATAAAGGCAACTTTACCTGCGAGTGTGTTTTGTTGGTACATACTGGTTTACTCCGTTGTCTGGTAGGTTTTTAACTGGGTAAATCTATTGATGGGTTTTAGTAGCCACATTTTAATTGCATTAGTGTTTTTAACAATGACGCTTGTTGTTGATTAAACAGGCATAAATCAGCGATATTCATCTGTTTGCGTCTATATATGGGTTTAAATCAATAATAG
>OOGD01000038.1_pt1 | contig 33129 bp, 27 predicted proteins | sample 1670381 | NCBI WGS metagenome assembly OOGD01 (sample SAMEA98146918, study PRJEB22522) | marine metagenome | biome: marine biome; feature: marine water body; material: sea ice | place: Arctic Ocean | collected 14-Sep-2015 | depth 1.3 m | reverse complement strand
CATACGATGTATGTTGTGTTGAGAGCAGAAGACGGCATACGAGATCTAGTACGGTATCGTGGGCTCGGAGAGGTGGATAAGAGACAGCTGTTGCAAAGCATCATTTCGCCTATTATTTCTACCTCGTTGTATTTCATTGTATTTGGCTCAGCAATTGGCTCGCGTATCGATGAGATAGATGGCATACCTTATGGGTCATTTATTGTGCCAGGTCTATTAATGCTGTCGCTGTTAACACAAAGCATCTCAAACGCATCCTTTGGTATTTTCTTTCCCAAGTTTTCTGGCACTATCTACGAAGTATTATCAGCACCAGTATCTGCACGCGAAATTATACTGGGATATGTAGGTGCGGCCACGTCGAAGTCCCTTATTGTTGGCTTTATTATCCTAGCGACCGCTGGACTTTTTGTTCCGCTACAAATAGCCCACCCCTTCGCTATGTTATTTTTCTTGGTAATGACCTGCGTGACCTTTAGCCTCCTAGGTTTTATTATTGGTATTTGGGCAGATAATTTTGAGAAGTTACAATTGATCCCATCGCTAGTTATTACGCCACTGGTATTCTTGGGGGGAAGCTTTTATTCAATTAGTATGCTGCCGCCTTTTTGGCAAACAGTGACCTTATTTAACCCTGTTGTCTATTTGATTAGTGGTTTTCGCTGGAGTTTTTATGGCGTATCCGATGTTAATGTTGCGACCAGTATTGCGATGATTTTATTCTTTTTGAGCATTGCACTAGTCATCGTTTGGCAAATTTTTAGAACCGGTTATCAGTTGCGTAAATAAATACTCGGGCTTAGGGCATCTAATCACGCTCTGTGTGCTTGTTATTAACACTCGTATTAATATCAATACCAAATTTAATGCCAACTCAGGTTATAATTCTGCTCAAGATCACCTTACAATACATCATCCTACAACCTGGCCCCAGCGACTCTTCGACGATACCTTTGCCACCATTCAACCGATACACTGCACTGCAATTATTGATGCTAATGGCTGTGGTAAATCGAGCCTATTTAAACTACTGCTGGAAGGCATTAGTCTAGTTTTTACACCTAAACAATGGCGCAGGAGGTTGTTGAAAATTATTGGTCTGCTCGCAACTATGTTTAAAATGGCGATGACGACTGGGTCAGTCAGGATATCTTTCTCTGATTTAGATAATGTCATCTAGCAAAACTTTATGAGTGTTTTTTGAATAAATCGATATCACTCATTCTTGTCACCTTTAATGGTAAAAGCTACGACTTGATTTCCTTGAATAAAACGATCAAGGGCTTCACTGGTGGTTAAATATTCAATATTCAATATTCAATATTCATGATTGCTTTTGTATTATTGTCATGATCATGGTCAAGATTTGAGCTCTCAGACGCATTTTATACTGGAAAAGGCTTAATCTAGCTATAAGATATCTTTCGCGTTATAGTGCATGTTAAATGGTTGTTAAGAGCATACCTCGAAAAGTTAATTTGAGAACCTGAATAAAAATAGTGTCCATATAATTATTAAAAATAGAGTGTTAAATGAGATTCAAAGAAACGTGGCGTTAGAACACCAAAGCGGCACAGACCCGTTAACCCTCGAAGAGTCGAACAAACTTGTCAAAGTACAGAGGGATATTTTAGAGGTCGTTGTAACAGGTAATGATTATCAGTACGCGTTAGATTCGCTTTGCAAAATTGCCGAAGGTATTGTCGATGAGTCTTTAGCTTCCATCATGTTGTTTAATGCATCCAGAACTGAGTTGTTTGTTCGAGCAGCTCCTAATCTTCCAAATCAAGCATGCGAAGACTTAAATGGGCTTGTTCCAGATGAGTTTGCAGGTTCGTGTGGAACAGCCGTTTACAAAGGAACACCACAATTCGTGTGTGACACGAGTACGGATGAACGCTGGAAAAATTTACAAAAGTATGTTTTTGACTTTAACGTACATGCCTGTTGGTCTATGCCTGTGGTGGATGCAGATAATCAACCTATTGGCTCTTTTGCGTTGTCCAGTTTTTCAAAGCGAGAACCCAGCCAATTTCAAAAGAATTTGATGCAAACTGCCAGCTATTTAGTGAGCTTGGTTTTAAGAAGAGAGAAAGAGTCGATTATGTTGCAGAAAGCTGCTCACTATGATCCGCTTACTAATATTCCAAATCGCAATTTATTTAATGAGAGAATTGCTCAGGCGATGGCTAGGGCAAGCCGAAATGATTCCAGTTTGGCTATATTCTTTATTGATCTAGACAGTTTCAAACAAATTAATGATGATTGTGGTCATAATATTGGTGATACAGTCTTGCAGGAGGTCGCATTTCGGTTGCAGAAATGTGTTAGGAGGGAAGACACATTTGCAAGAATTGGCGGAGATGAATTTATTCTATTAGTTGAGAATAAGAGTGATGTTGTCGAATTGACGTTGATAGCTGAGAAATTGCAAGATACTCTAGTTGTCCCTATTGTTATTGAAGAGTCAGATGATTCGAAAAATGATGGTTATCAAATTTCCGCTAGTATAGGGATAAGTATTTATCCTAATGATGGACTTACCACCGATGAGTTGATGGAATGCGCAGATAAAGCCATGTATATTGCAAAGTCCTCAAAAAAGTCAAACATTCAGTTTTCCAATTTAGAAAGTGTCAGCATTAAGCAATAAGTTCTTGAATCGGAGCATTATTGCATTAAACAGCTCTGTTCTGAGATTGATGTTAGTTATCGAACTATCTAGTATTTGCTTTAACCTGATTCTTTAGTGATATGCTTTTGAAAAACCTAATTGTTTTTTTGAAACTTCCATTGCCGCCTTCCCACACTTCTATCCCTCTATCTAGCATAGTAAGAAACCTGCGGAGTCAGATTCGTTCAAACTCAACCTGTAATTAAAGGCGCCCTAGCCAATTTAACTAACCTGAATCCTGTTTAAAAAATTGAACTAAATACCTGTTCCAAGATCCGATCTTCCGACCAAGAGAGTAGGATATTAAAAGGAACAGGCATGAATAAGTTAGTTGAGTTGTTTTGCGATAATGATTATTTTTAAAAAATATTTATCCCTTTCTAATAAGAACAATTACTCGAAGACGGGACTCAAAAACGTCGACATAATGGTCGAATGATAACTAGCGAAATCATGACAATTGTTATGATTTTTCATATGTCACATTACAAAGATTTCAAAAACTATTATCTTATCTATGTATCTCACATTTACAAAGAAGACTTCCAAATTTACTCAGCTACGCCCGATTTATTGAAGTCATGCCAATAGTTATTGTCTATATGTACGCCTACTTCACCTCATTAAAGGGGAAGCCTACAGGCATCAAATTCATCGATTCTACTAGCATAAAAGTATGTCAAAACATCCGTATTCCAAGACACCAGAGAAATCGTTGAGCCTGACCTTGGGAATTAAATTTCCTCATCTGCCTTTCGTGTTGTCGACTAGGTTGATGGGATAATTCGCATCGGTTATTTTCGTATTGCTTGGCAGAATGCTCAACATCAGGTGCGAGTTCTTTCACTATTGCTGAATAACTGCGCAATTTATCAGTGATGATCCCGATTGGCTCAGCTTGTTGCCCTTTGAGTAACTTCTAAAGGATCGTCACGCCGCTTTCTTGTCTTTACGTTTCTGAACCATAATATCAATTTCATCACCATCCTGATCGACTGACTGCCAAAAGTAATGAGGCCCGCGTGTGTCATTGAAGATAGGGCAAAAACGGCAACCGCTAAAATGGCTTTAATACAAAATTTTTTCTTTTTTTGGTTATTTCCAATTCACGTTAATTGACATACCTCGTTACAGGGCAATGTATTCATGTGATAAGTACTTCAAATAAAAAAGGAGGCCGATTGGCCTCCTGGTTACGTTCTAATATTACTGACTGAAGTATTGTCCAAAAAAGCGACCAGCCGTAATAGCGTATTCTGCACGGGTCACTTTGTAACCTGGTTTGAAGGTTGCAGTGAGCTGCGGCGTCAAGTCATAATAGTCTTGAACCACGGCAAAGTTAACATTCAATAATGATAGCTGTATTGCAACTTGTACATAACCTTTCATATCGTCTGGAATGTTATCTTGATCTGCTAACACAATAATCTGACCATTATAGTCAACGGTAATATCATCACTAGGATCAAATGCTGTAGCGACCGACTCAAGCCCTAATACTTGTACTAGACTGTAGGCAAGATCTAGTTTATTTACCCGTCCCTTAGGTGCAAAGTTACCCCCTTCGCTAAGCATGATAGGAGCTTGGTTGAGCAGCTTGTCTTTCAATGCGCCACCCCCAACCGATACAGATTCAACAAATGCTTTATAACTAGTAGGGACTGAACTAAGAGCTGGCTGCGGCTCATTGTCTAGATCGCGGTATTGACGAACAGCACCACCCATAACTAAGTACTTAGCGAGGTCTTTACGTTTTAATTTTGCGTCTGGGCGGAAACCACGGTCGTTAAAACCATCCATCAGTCGTTTGCTAACAGCATATTGCATCGCTTTTTCATATGGATGACCTGTTATATCGTCTACTCCATCAAAGCCAATCAAGTCTTCAAATGTGATGGTAACGTCAAAATTATCAGGAGCCATGGGGCCATTGGTTAATCCAAGCGGGTCAGGATTAACACCAGACAATGACGTCAGACCGTCTACACGGACACTCCAAGTGCCTTCCATCGCCGGAGCAGTAACACGCATTTCAGTTCCAAGCACTGGTAACGTTAAGTTACCAAAGTATTCATTACCCTGTGGGTCAACTAAAACCAGTTTAGAAGTATTAGCAAGTGTACTCGCTGCCCCTTTAACCCAGATGGCATCAGCATGTACATCAAACGTAAATGCATTTTTTAATCCTACTGGCTCTGTTGTGCCAGCGGGCGTTACCCATATGCTATCTGTAAAGGTCTTGTCACTGATTTTAATCAATGCATTAGCATTAAACACTTTGTCACGTAGGTTGTTCACCGTTACTTTATGGTCCATATCAAAGTTTTTCGCTGCTGCAACTGCTGCACGTGCATTCACATATCCAGCACCGACTTCATAACGTTCGTAACCTGGCATATTAGTAGCAGATTCTTGTAACAATCTTTTGATTGTGAGTGTGTCCAAACCTGGATTAGCTTCCATCATCAGGGCAACAATTCCGGCTACGTGAGGCGTTGCCATAGACGTACCTGATATCATGGTATAGAACGGTACATGCGTTGCGTCCATCGCCTCTGCATCGTCGGCACCACCATTAGCACCTGCATTGGTGAGAGCGCGAGTAGAGATAATATCTACGCCTGGAGCCACGACTGTCACTTCGTTGTTATATGTCCAGTTTGTGCCATCAGGCATAGTGAAATCACCTGATTCCCACTTGTAACCTCGTGAAGAAAAACCAGCGAGAGTGCCATCTTTTTCACCCGCGCCAATAGACATTCCCCAAGGAATTTGGGCATAAGGGTTATGTGTATCTTCACCTGAACCTGAATTGCCAGCTGCAAACACAGACAATATACCCAATCTATGTGCTTTATATGACACTAAAGTAACTGGGCCTGATGAATCAAACTTGCCACTTGAACCCCATGAATTACTCATTACGCGTAACGGGCCTTCGTCGTAACTATCACCCTTGCTAATGGCGTAGTCGTAAGCTCCGATAGTATCAAGGATAGCAATTACGGCACCTGAGCCATAGCCAACTAACTTAGCATCGGGAGCGGCACCTGTGTACTTACCGTCTGACATGACACCTAAGCCTGCAATTGTGCCTGCACAATGGGTGCCATGACCTGAATTAGTGTCAGTGTTAGGTTGGTTCTTGATGATGAAACCTTCTGTAACCCCACCGATGCTTAAGGCACTAGCGTGAGTAAGACCCTGCACATTATCAATGACTTTATCACCAAAAAATAAATCCTGATGGGTGGCATCGATACCTGAATCATTCACCATCACAGTGACACCCTTACCGGTATATTCAACACCGTTAAGTTTAACAAAATCATCACCTTGTACTGAAGCAACACCAGTAATTTGACGAGCATCAGCATTAAAGTATTCTAGATGACGGTTTAACCATACCGAGCGTACATCACTACGATTAGCAATGGCTTGAATTTGTTCTAGGTTAGCCACTACCCCGATAACTGGAACCGAAGCAAACTGAACCGCCTGACTAATACCCAATGTAGAAAGATGCTCAAGTTGGGTTGTCGAAACAGGCTCTAATTGATTATAAGTAACAACAGCCATAACCGTTTCGGTTCCTGTCATTGTAGGTAAAAATTCAGCTAACTGCGCGCCAATGGCGGCTTCAGCTAACACTGCCGACGGCATGCTTAGTGCCATTGTTGCAGCGGCGATTGCATTTAAGGTAAATTTTTTCATCACTTTACTCGCTCTAATTATGGATAGAATTGACGTTTTTGTTTTAAACTATTCTGTCGATATTATGAAGGCTTAGAAATAGGGGTTTCCCCCTATCTAATGATGGGTTGATTACCAATAAAAACGCCCCGCAAGCGGGGCGTTGAACATACATTAGTGTTACGCAGTTATTCAGCGTTAGAGGCGGTGCCTGATACAAAATAAAGCGAGTCTATTTTATTGGCAATAATGGCATAGCCAGCTCGTGTGATGCCGTTGTCAGGATTAAAATTAGCACCAATTTTAGGCTCTAAGTCAAATTGATCTTGTGTTACATTGTAACTAACACCTAAGAGTTCTTCATCAAGTGCAACTTGCACATATCCTCGCATGTCACCGGGAATACTACCTTGGTCAGCAATCGTTATCGTCTGGCCGTTGAAGGTAACGGTAACCTGGTGATCATCGCCAAAATCTATAGCAGCTTGTGCTTTGCCAATAACTTGCACCAAACTATAGGCTAGCTCCGCGCGTTTCACCGCATCACCACCGCGGAAATTACCATCATCAGCCATCATGACTGGACCAAATTGTTGTTTCGCATCTTTCAACGCTGCACCAGGCATAACGACTGACTCAGCATAAGTGCGATATCTGTTACCAACGCCAGTAATCGTGGTTTCTGGTTCATTATCAAGGCTACGATGCTGACGCACTGCTGCCCCCATAACTAATGCCTTTGCTAATTCCTTTCTGGACAGCATTAAATCAGGTTTAAACTGCCCAGAGGGGCGACCGTCCATCAAACGCTCAAGAACTGCGTTTTCTATTGCATCTTGTTGATTATGACCTATCACATCATCCATACCATCTGAGCCCTGATATACGTCTTGCCATGCCCAGTAAGTAACCCGGTTATCACTCGCTTCGTCTGTTTGAGCTTGCTCTTCGTAGACAGCTCCTAGGGGCGACACTTCTAGACCAAAAGCATCGGTTTGCATAGATAATTTCCAAGTACCTGATTTGGCAGGAGCAGTAATAACCGAACTGTCAGCTAAAAGAGGCGCTGTAAAATCACCTTCGTAACGATTTCCATCTGGATCTTCAAGAATGGCTTTAATCGCTGCCAAAGCAGTGACACCCACACTTACGAATTTTGCATTTGGACCAACTTCGAGCTCAATTTCTTGTGACTCTACAGTATCAAAAGCTAATTTTCCTTCAGAAAGCTTGTGAGCTTGCATATCGATATTTGCAAAAAATTCTGTATCTGAACGGTTGTTGATTGTATCTCTCTGGTTATTATCAAAACCCTTTGCTGCTGCTACTGCAGCGCGCGCATTAATATAACCCGCCCCCACTTCCCAAGCTTCATAGCCAGGCATATTAGTAGCCGACTCTTTTATTAATTGTTTCACTTCATCGATGTTTAACGATGGGTTAGCTTCCATTACTAGGGCCACAACCCCTGCTGCGTGAGGTGTTGCCATAGAGGTACCCGATATACGCGTATAAAAGGGTAAATAAGCGGGCTCAATAACGGAATCTGCTAGATTACCGTTGGCAACCATATTAGTAGATGAACGTGTTGATATGACGTAGCGACCTGGTGCTACAATCGTCACCTCGTTGTTATAGGTCCAATCTGTCCCATCAGGCATAGTGAAATCACCCGTTTCATATTCTAAACCACGAGAAGAAAAGTTGACCAAATTACCATTTGTATCACCTGCACCTACAGACATTCCCCAGGGGATCTGAGCATAAGGGTTATGAGTATTTTCACCAGATCCAGCGTTACCCGCAGCAAATACCGACAAAATTCCGAACTTATAGGCTTTATAAGACGCTAAGTTTACCGGGCCCTTAGGGTCAAACTTACCGCCAGACCCCCAAGAGTTGCTCATAATACGTAACGGATGTTCATAGTCGTATACGTGATTAATGGCATAATCATACCCCCCGACAGCATCCAAAATAAACAAGCCTGCTCCAGAGCCATAACCCACTAAGTCAGCATCCGGCGCTACCCCTTTATATTTTCCATCAGACATAACCCCTGAACCAGCTATTGTGCCAGCACAATGTGTACCATGGCCGACATTTAGATCGGTGTTAGGTTGTCCCTGAATGACAAAACCATCAGTAATGCCAGTCTCTACAAGATCCAATGAATGCGTAGCGGCCTGAACGTTATCTACCACTACATCACCAAAAAACAGATCCTGATGGGTGGCATCAATACCAGAATCATTCACCATAATAGTGACGCCTTTACCGGTGTACTCGGTACCGCCATTACGGTTTGCAAACTCAGCACCTTGTATTTTGTCTACACCAGTTATTTGACGTGAGCTGGCGTTAAAATAGTCTAATTTACGGTTTAACCAGACTGAGCGAACATCGTCTCTAGCAACGATAGCTTCAATTTGTGCGATATTAGCAACAAGGCCCATCACGGGCACAGCAGAAAACTGAACACCTTTAGATATACCTAAAGCTTTCATTGCGCGTATCTGACTGACCGAAACTGCGTTCATTTGTTCGAATGTGACAACTGCCATAATTGTTTCTTCGCCACTCATGGTCGGCAATACTTGTGCTAGTTGTTCGCCAATAACTGCTTGTGCCGATACTTGTGAAGGCAGGGTGGTGATTATAATTGCTGCAGCCAATGTACTTAAGGTAAATTTTTTCATGTTATTTTCTTTCCCGGATGTTAAATACTTGTTATTAACTTTTACGGCCTTAGTCTCTCAAGTAATACAGGCAGGAAAAATAGGGGGTTCCCCCTAAGTTAGAACGATTAAAATGTATCAGGTTTTTCAATTTTAAAGCCGCCAACCTATCCATATCTTATGAACCATGCGGTATCCGCTTATGTGATAAATGTTTTGAAATGGACTGAGCAAACAGAACTTAGCTTAGGGCACTGTTTATAGTTTTGGCCTTAAGACTCGTTACAACGATATGATGTTCATCAATATTTAGGCTATTACCAATCAAGTAAATTTAACTCACTTGTTGGGGTATTTTAGACTGCACTTTGGTTTAAATAATAAGTTAATCTTCAAAAAAAAAGTTTAGGAATGGATAAAAAAATGGGTCAAAACAACGGTAACGACATCAACAATTCTAATAATTCATCTTACCTTCAACGTTTTATTCGTGTATTTCAATAAATTTGAGCAATTAGTATGCGATTTCTAATTTTCATCCGTAAGATGCATTCTATTGAAGCAACAGACCTAATTTTAAACATCCACGGAGTAAATATTATGAACAATATCGATATGATTAAAGAAAAAGCAGCCACTGCAGAAGATATGGCTCGTAAAGTGTGGTTAGCTGGACTCGGTGCATATGGTAAAGGCTATGAAGAAGTTAAAGGTCGTTTTGAAGCTCTTTCAACCGATTCAAACAAATTGTTTGATGAATTAGTTGTGAAAGGCGAAAAACTTGAAACTGAAGGTAAAGGCAAAGTTAAAGAAGTGACAACTAAAGTAGCAGCTAAGACTGAAATTGAAACTCGTATTGAAACAGTTCGTACCAAACTTGGTTTCAACAACACTGACTCAGACAAGAAAATTGAAGAGTTAAGCAATAAGATTGATGCATTAACTGCTGCTGTTGCTAAGCTAGCTGCTAAACCTGCTGCGAAAAAAGTCTAATTACAGACTAATCCACAAAAAAGAGAGCCTTGAGCTCTCTTTTTTGTGGGCAACATTAATGCTCTGATGCTTAGTAAAAAGCTTTAGGTGTGTATTTACTTTAAAAAGAATGGTGTATAAAACATAGAGCCTCTCTCACCACATTCAAACTTGTCAAATTGATACCCTCAATAACAGGTATCTATCAACATTCACAATACTCTATCCATGTACATTCTATTTTTTAATTTACATAGTTATCTTGTTGACACTGAAGTATTTAATTGTCTGCATGAACATTGTTGTTGCAGATAACTTCGTTATCCGCCGTTTTTTACATTTGTGTATGTAATTTTCTGATAATTTAAATCTATTTATGTTTTGTAATCTTTTATTCACAGCGCTTATAGCCAAGATAATATCGTTATTGTGATTTATTCTTATTTTTTGTGTTTAAATCAAAATAGTCTAACGCACCAAATTAACAGTCCGGTACAACGACGAGCGTTATAAATTTTACACACATGATTTGGCCGCAAAAACACTCAGATAATTACCATTGGATTAAACTATGACAATCAAAGAACAGCAGCCTCGCGTTTCGAAAAGTATCAGACTCGATAAAGTCCACGCTCATTTAAAAACGGTTGGGCTCAAAAATATAAGCAACATCATTCATAATCCATGTTACGACACATTATTTGCCGCTGAAACTGATGAAGCCTTAACAGGTTATGAAAAGGGCATCGTGACAGATTCAGGTGCGGTCAATGTTGACACCGGCATATATACAGGGCGCTCGCCTAAAGATAAGTTTTTAGTCAAAGACGATACAACCAAAGATACTGTTTGGTGGAAAACTGCTGACAATAACAACGACAATAAGCCCATTTCATTAGAAACATGGCAAGCGTTAAAAGAACTAAGTCAGAAACAACTCTCAGATAGCGAGCTATATGTAGTGGATGCCATTTGTGGTGCAAATGCAAATACAGCTCTTAAAGTCAGGTTTGTTATGCAAGTAGCTTGGCAAGCGCACTTCGTTAAAAATATGTTTATTCGCCCAACAGAAGACCAGCTTGATAATTTTGAGCCAGATTTTGTGGTTATGAATGCGTCAAAATCTTCAGACCCAGATTTCAAAAAACACGGAACTAACTCCGAAACCTTCGTTGCATTTAACCTAACTGAAAAAATGCAATTAATTGGTGGTACATGGTACGGCGGTGAAATGAAGAAAGGTATGTTCTCAATGATGAACTACTTCCTTCCGCTACAAGGCATCGCGTCGATGCATTGCTCGGCCAATGTGGGTAAAGATAATGATACGGCTATATTTTTTGGGTTATCGGGCACCGGAAAAACCACATTATCAGCCGACCCGCAAAGAGCACTAATTGGTGATGATGAACATGGCTGGGATGATGATGGCATCTTTAATTTTGAAGGCGGTTGTTATGCCAAAACAATTGATTTGGATGCTGATAAGGAACCAGAAATACATAACGCAATTAGACGAAACGCCTTATTAGAAAATGTGGTGATAAAAGGAAATGTACCTGATTATTTTGACAATTCTAAGACAGAAAACACCCGCGTTTCATATCCAATTGAACATATTGAAAACCGAGTATTAGGAGTCAGTAAAGCGGGGCATGCTTCAAAAGTTATTTTTTTGACTGCAGATGCCTTTGGTGTGTTTCCGCCAGTATCACGTCTAACTAGCGAACAAGCTAAGTATCACTATTTATCAGGTTTTACAGCAAAACTAGCAGGTACTGAGCGTGGTGTTAACCACCCTACGCCTACGTTTTCATCTTGTTTTGGGCAGGCTTTTCTAAGCTTACACCCCACCCAATATGCCGAGGTACTAGCACAAAGGATGTCTGATGCTGGTGCAAGCGCATATATAGTCAATACCGGTTGGAACGGCACGGGTAAACGTATCAGTTTAGCGGCAACCCGCGCTATTATTAACGCAATATTAAGCGGTGAAGTAGAAAACGCTGAATGCGAAACACTGCCTTATTTCGACCTTGCTTTCCCTACTACATTAACTGGCGTAGACAGTCACATTCTAGATCCTCGCAACACATATTCCCATCCATCTGAATGGGAAAAAGAAGCAAAACAACTAGCCAAACTATTTATCAATAACTTTACTAAATTTACTGATAATGAAGAAGGCAAAGCACTTACTTCCGCGGGACCTCATTTATAATATAGATGACTGAGCCCTCGTTTTGGGGGCGCTTAACAAGTTAGCAGCATATCCTTGGTTTCTATAGGTCTGTTTTCTTAAAAAAAGGGAGAAACCGGAACCTACGAACAATTCATTGTGTGACGACAATATCTGCAATCGTGGTGACATTTTCGTCTATCATCACCCAAATCTTATCTAAAATAGTTTCTCCATCTTCACAAAGGTTGCTAAAACCACTTAGTAGTCCACGAATATAATCTAAGTAAATAAAGCTCCCTGAGTCCCTAACACCCAGATTTGTGGCGAACAACATGCGTTTGTTATATTTTGGTTTCCCTATGATATTTCTTGGCTGTATTTACAACTAAATACAGTAACGAGCCTATTGAAGCAAACACTGTCGTGATCAGAAAGTACGTTAAATCAGAAAGTACGGTAAATCAGAAATAACTTTATTGCCTCTACCTCTATTATCTTGATACATCCATATGCATGTTATGGCATAGCATGGCGTTAAGAATGCACAGAGTTTGTATAGAACGATACCAACCTGAGCAGTATCCAGAGAACTCATCAATCTTGTAGCAAAATCTATTAGCGACTCTTGAGAGTTCAACATGCTATATGCGGTAAATCCTGTAAAAATAATTAGCGATATCAACGGCATTAGTATTTGTTTACATTCAGCATGGACATGAACTAATGAGATGAAAGTTCTTGGTAGGAAGAACACCGTTTATTTAACCTGTCGTTATTAGAAGTTACTACTAGCGAATGGCAAGGGTTTGACCGCGAAGTCTGGTCGGGCAGGTTTTTGCTCCTGCAGAATCTGTATTTTAGCTATCTTTCGCGGTCAGAGTAGCTGGACGCAAATTTGCGAGCTGATGAACAAGGACATAATATGAGGCGAAAGCTAGAGGTGAGTTGGCACAAAACGACGAAACCACGTGATCTAATGGTCATCGTAAATGATGCAGCAGTGCAAAGAAAGTTCATGTTCTTATCTGAGCGGTTCAGGGCTGGCCTTCCAGAGAGCTGCTTAACAAACGATCTGTAGCTCACCAGTGAATCTCTGGTATATAAGTGTCTTGGCATTTGAGTGTCATCAACTCAAAAGAGAAAATGCGATGAAAACCGATAGCGACAGCATGACCAACTTTAGTGATCGTTAAGCAGAGGTGATTTGAGTGAAATAGTGCTTATTAATGCGCCTAGCCATTAATTGTAATCACACGAATTTAGAGTTAACCGAACCGCTAGGGCATCACCCCTCTAGAGGTTAGCCGCCATGAGAGAGGATCTAGATCTTCACGCAGGCACTGAAACTATGGCTTATAGTCGAGCTTTTACTGTCCCTCCCAAAAGCAAAGCATAGGAGAATCAAAGGATTGCAAAAATCGGATCGAAGATCTTTGATAGCTTGTCAGCATATGCGTTTGTAATATGATTGGAGTCTCGATAAATAGGAACGCCATCATCATAAACCATGCAATAATCTCCAGTACATATTTCCTTGTGGGGTTGCACTATTTCAAAGCTGTACTTTTCCTTAGACTTATTGATTACCTCGGTGACATAAGCCTGTCGAGCTAAATAGTCGTTAATCTTTGGTCTAAACTCTAACGCTATGCTTAGAAGTTTGGCTCTTGCAGAATCCTCAGGGATGCTCCACTGTGTTTCGGGAACTTGTGCTACAACTACGATCTTCTTCTCGAGCAATGACAATTTATCGAACGTACGCTCAACTGATCGGGCAAACACTCTTTTATTTTCTTCCAATGATGGCGAAACTGTTTCCATATCTTTTATGTAGACAGTATGCCCTTTTTCATTTCCAAACCTTTTTCCCATTGCATAAATCGCCCATCGAGAGATAAGGATGACTTTCTCTATTTCAGGATGCTCTGACAGATAGAGCATGAACGTATCGGCTGCATCAACACACGTCACATACTCTGGACTAATTTGATGGACGCCAAGCAGAGGTAAACACCCTCCTCGACCAATGAACACTCCTTTCATTTCAGATAGTTTTGCAGACTTGTTGATGCCCGATAAAATCGCCTCACCGTGAGAATCGCCCCATACGGCAAACGTTGGCTGACCTTTCGTATCTGCACCCAGTTGACAAACTTTTAGTCCGTGATTAGCCTGCGCATCTAAAATTCCACAGCTAGACAATTCTAAGTTATCGGCTTTTACAGCTAAAACTCGATTGACCTCACTTGAAAATCTAGCGGGAAAGCCATCTCCTAAAATAAGGATAACCCCAATTGACGCGCTAGCAAATATAACAGCGCCACCAGCAAAAATAGCGGACTTTTGATTAGGGAATATTTTTCTTGTCCTGAATGGGCCCTCAACAAATCGCCATGATATATAGGAAAGTATAATTATCACGCCTATAAGTATAGCAATCTCAATGTCGGATACAGGGCCAACGGCATACATCTTGTAGAGCACCAATACGGGCCAGTGCCAAAGGTACAGAGAGTAGGATATTAGACCGGGGTAGCGGAAAATATTTGATGTCAGAATTGTACCAACGAAATTTTTTCTTTGATTCCCCCGCGAAAATGATCAACGCAGATCCAATAACTGGGAAAAGTGCCATAGGGCCAGGAAAAAGTGTTTCTTTTGTAAAAAATAAGATTGAATAAATAATCGCGCTCAAACCAATAGTGGTTAGGAAGTTTGCCATTCGCGGTGTCAGGCTCCGTCCTCTTGGGTATATTGCCAAAACAGACCCAACCATCAACTCCCAGGCGCGCGCTGGTGTCGAATAATAGGCATCAGCTGGTGCCGTATAAACGATAACAAAACTGTACAAGAGCGAAGCAAGCAGAATCGCTACGGTTGCAATACCAACTTTGTTCTTGAAAAATCGAGAGGCTAAATACAAATATACTGGAAATAATATATAAAATTGCTCTTCAACTGCCAGAGACCACATATGTAATAGAGGTTTAGTCTCCGCAGGTGAAGTGAAGTAACCCGCATCAAACATGAAGTGATAATTAGAGTAGAACAGTGTGGCCGAGAATAGACTTTTCCCGTAGTTATTAAGCTCAGAAGGAAACATAATCCATGATGCGACACAGGTCGACACAATCAATACTGTAAAAAGTGCAGGGAATAATCGCCGGATACGCCGCTCGTAGAATCTAAGAAGCGAAAATTTTCCGTGGTTTATGTCTTTCATAAGAACGTTAGTTATTAAATAACCAGATATTACAAAGAAGATATCTACGCCAACATAACCACCTGTAAAGTTTGATACATCAGCGTGAAATAGGATTACAGGGATAACCGCAACGGCGCGAAGCCCATCAATATCGGGGCGATACGTAAATGACACGTGATAAACTCCTTATTTCGATAGAAAATATACAAATTTAGCTGGTTAGACTTCAACTACGATATCAAGTGCAGTTAATGTGCCATCTCGAATCAATCGAATTTTCACTTGTTTCGAGCGTTTTCACATTGATATGGAGGGGCTGGCGTTTCTATTTTGAGAAATTTGTCTTTTTTGGAGTCATTTTGCGAATGTTTTTGACTACAAGTGTAAGGCTTGAGATGTGAGGGTATTAATTCTACCTTTTAGTTCTTGTGTTGGACCCAGCCCTAGTTTGATTTGTGCTTCTGCAGAAGGTTCTGCTCCAACTATTCATAACTGCACGTTGACTAGTATTGGCACTAATTCTTGGACATTGAAAATAGTTTCTGGTGAGTTCGATGCAGCTGGTTCAAAAACTGTCCAGACTTATTCAATGACCTGGCTCGGAGATGAACCGCTCCAACAGGTGCTGGGAATTTCAGGCCATATGATGTCGTCAAAACTAGATATTGGAGATAGAATAAGATTTTTTAAAGTAATCAACACTTTGAGTGTTTGTCATAGTATGAATATACGTGACTATATATAAATAAACGCCATTTTCACAAAATCTAGTAATACTTAGAAACCAAAGTCATAAAAACCCAATCACAACGTGATCAATAAACCCGAAGTGATAGCGGTATTCTCATTCTTTATGTCTTAAAGAGAAAATATTTACATGGCTGACCTGTTAATTTTTCACTATTCCAATAAGAGAGTGTTGATTACTCAACACTCTCTTATTGGTTTAATCTGCACAATCGAGCTCGCACATATTAAATTAGTCTAGTTTAACGCGGTTTCCGATTTTTACTGTTTGGCTTCCCATGACTTGCCTTCTCGGCCTTGGCCGCTTCATTGTGAGGTTGGTTATCACTAAAACGGGTTAGCCCTTTCTGTGCTGTTACTGCATTCGCGGTTTTACCTTTGGCAAATGCTTTGTTACCTGACCGTTTGGCGAACTCTTTTTGGTCGCGGCCTTTTAATTCATTGCGACTTTCAGCAGGCACTAAACATTTAGGGCTATTGCCAATCAAGTGGGCTTTACCCATTTCTTTGAGTGTTTTACGCAATATTGGCCAATTAGCGGGATCGTGATAACGTAAAAATGCACGGTGTAAACGTCTATGGATTTCACCTTTAGGCACCTCAACGTCTTCACTCTTATGATTCACTTTATGTATCGGGTTTTTACCGGTGTGATACATAGTGGTGGCGTTTGCCATAGGTGATGGATAGAAGTTTTGTACTTGGTCTAATTTGAAGTTACGCTCTTTGAGCCATAACGCCAAATTCACCATATCCATATCTTCGGTGCCCGGATGAGCAGAGATAAAGTAAGGAATTAGGTACTGGTCTTTACCCGCTTCTTTGGTGTACTTGTCGAACATTTCTTTAAATTTATCGTAAGTACCCATACCTGGCTTCATCATTTTATCAAGTGGGGCTTTTTCAGTATGTTCTGGTGCGATTTTTAAATATCCGCCTACATGATGCGTCACTAATTCTTTTACGTAATTCGGGTCTTCAATCGCTAAGTCATACCTTACACCAGATGCAATCAGGACTTTTTTAACCCCTTCCACTTCCCGCGCTTTACGGTAAAGATTAACGGTAGGGGTTTGGTCGGTATCTAAGTGCCCACAGATTTCTGGCCACACACATGACAGACGGCGACAAGCTTGTTCGGCCTTAGGGCTTTTACAACGCAATTTATACATGTTTGCAGTTGGACCACCAAGATCAGAGATAACACCGGTAAAACCTGGAACTTTATCGCGAATTAATTCTATTTCACGAATAATCGACTCTTCTGAGCGACTTTGAATTACTCTACCTTCATGTTCTGTAATCGAACAAAAAGTACAACCACCAAAACAACCCCGCATAATATTCACCGAGGTTTTGATCATGTCGTATGCAGGGATCTTAGCATTGCCATAGCTAGGGTGTGGTACCCGCGCGTATGGTAAGTCAAACACAGCATCCATTTCTTCGGTTTCTAGTGGATAAGCAGGTGGATTGATCCAAATGATGCGATCACCATGTCGCTGCACCAAAGCACGAGCACAACCAGGGTTTGTTTCTTTATGCAAAATACGTGATGTATGAGCGTAATGGGTCTTTTCGGCACGAACCACATCATAAGCGGGCAGCAACACATAGGTTTTATCCCAAGGTTTACGTCTTTCAGTTTTCGACGTAAACGGCTGTATCACTATGGGTTGTGCTTTTTGTTCTTCGATTGCTGCTTGACGTTCAGCTTCAGAAGAAACGGCACATTTATCATCAATAATCTGGTAAGGACTAATAATAGGTTCAATTTTTCCGATACTGTCTAGGTGGGTTGAATCCACACCTTGCCAACCGGGTAACGGCTCTTTTCGAATAACCGCAGTACCACGAATATCTTGCATCTGATCAATCGTTTCGCCAGCAGCAAAACGGTGCGCCATTTCTAGTAAGGGGCGCTCAGCATTCCCAAACATCAACATATCGGCTTTAGAATCGAACAATACACTACGGCGTACTTTATCCGACCAATAATCATAATGGGCAATACGTCTAAGGCTAGCTTCAATACCACCAATGATGACAGGTTTTTTATACGCTTCTTTACAACGCTGTGTGTAAACCGTTACTGCACGGTCAGGACGCTTTCCGCCCTCATTGTGTGGTGTGTAAGCATCATCGTGACGCAATTTTCGCTCAGCCGTATAACGGTTGATCATCGAGTCCATATTGCCTGCGGTCACACCAAAAAACAGGTTAGGCTCGCCAAGTTGCATAAACGCATCTTTGCTATGCCAATCAGGCTGAGAAATAATTCCCACTCTAAATCCTTGCGCTTCTAATGTACGACCAATGACGGCCATACCAAAACTAGGATGATCGACGTAAGCATCACCAGTAACCAAAATAATATCGCAACTATCCCAACCTAAGGCATCCATCTCTGTTCGTGACATAGGTAAAAACGGCGCAGGTCCAAAACATTCCGCCCAATATTTAGGGAAGGAAAATAGGCCGCGCTCCGCTTTCATTCGGGCGACAGGTTTGGCTCGTAAGGCTGGTTGAATAGTTGGCATGATACTCTCTAAAAGATACAGCTGGTTGCTGTTCAAAAAACCGGCGGGATTATAGCAGAGATCAATACTATTGGTGAGCCATTAATCTTCATAAAATTAATGTGCTTGTGCACACTATTATATGAACAAATAAAAAAGCACTAAACCCTGAGCTTTAGTAACGCCTACATACGATACAAACTAAATATAATCTCACGCCAGCATCAGCTATTGTTATCTTGTTCTGTATTCAAAGGCACATTCATCAGTGCTTCAACCGTTTCTTTCGACGGATATCCATCAGCAATCAATCCAATTGACACTTGAAACCCACGTACACCTTTACGTGTAGCTGGACCTAAAATTCCATCAGCTTCACCTACATCAAAATTTAATCGATTAAGCTTATCTTGAAATAACTTCATCTCAGCCAAGGTATAATTAGGTAATTCAGGTAAAGGTTTTGATAAAGCACCCTGCCCTCTGATACGGTCAGCTAGGTGACCAACTGCAATACCGTAATATTCAGAATTATTCCAACGTAAGATCACGTCAAAATTTGGGTAAACCATAAACGCAGATCCAGTATACCCAGCAGGGATAAGCAACGCTGATTCTAAGTCACTATCACCTAATGTTTTACCACCCACTTTTGTTACCTTTTGCTCTGACCAAAAAGATAAGGGTTGAGGTTGCGATTTACCGGCTAGTTGATAGTTAAAACCTTCAGGCAATAAGACTTCTCTACCCCATCTAAAACCTGTTTTCCAGCCTAAATTTTGTAAAAAGTGTGCAGCAGAAGCTAGCGCATCTAGTTCGTTGTTCCACAAGTCAACTTTGCCATCTGCGTCGCCATCTCTAGCATATTTAATGTAGGCAGTTGGCATAAATTGAGTATGCCCCATTGCGCCAGCCCAAGAGCCAATCATTTCTTTAGGATCAAGATTTTCACGTTCTAACAATAATAAAGCCTGCACCAGCTCGCCAGAAAAATATGCACTTCTGCGCTGATCACAAGCTAATGTTGTTAAAGCTGCGATAGTAGGAATTTTACCTTTAATACCCCCAAAGTTAGTTTCTAATCCCCAAAAAGAAATCAGGTAATGGGCTGGAACGCCATATTGTTGTGTGAGTGCAGATAAGAATTCACGATGCTCCACCAGTTTCTCACGACCTTTATTAACCCGCCAGTTAGTTACTCGTTTTGAAAAATAGCCCGTAAAAGTCTGGACAAACTCAGGTTGATTGCGATCGTAGCTAAGAATTTTTGGCAACGGTTTAACGTGCCCTAAAATATTGATGATGGTGTTGTCAGACACGCCTGCATTTCGTGCCTGTTGTTGTAAGCGTTCGATGCACTGTGGAAACATATCAGGTTCAGATGCTTGGCTTTGCAGACCATAAGAAAATGATGCCACTGTTGTTAGGCCAATAGCGATAATAATTTTTTTAAATACCCAAAAAGAAATCAAAGTAACTATCCAAAAAATTTAAAAACGGTTTATCTGAAGTTTATGCTAACTGAATTGATAAAAATTAATAACCAAAAACTTTAAGTAAATGTTGTCATCCAAACATCGTTTGCCATAATGTCTTTAGTACTAGTGATATGATCAAGCCATGTTTTGCCAATTAAATGATCAAACTCATGCAAAAAAATCCGCGCCACAAAACCTTCTAGTTTAATATTCTGAGCTTTACCTTCTGTGTCCAGATAGGCCACATCAACCCAATCTGGTCGTTCAATACGCCCACGTAAACCTGGCACAGAAAGACAGCCTTCCCACTCCCAGACCTGATTGACGCTACTTTGTTTAATAAAAGGATTAACCATCATCAAAGGCTGCATATCTGGCGCATCGGGATAACGCGGATTAGGTCGCGAGGCAATAATCATAATAGCCCTAGGGTCAAACACTTGTGGTGCAGCAATACCGATGCCGTTAGCTTCAAGCATAGTCGCCAGCAACCCATCCATAAATGTGACCAGTGCCTCTTGCTCAAACTCAACCTGCTCAACCTGCCTAGCTGGTGTCCTAAGGACCTCTTCGCCCACCTGCGCAATTTTCATAAACTGCCTTCCTTTAAATATCTAATAAAAAAAGCGTTAAACCACCGAGGAAAAAGAGCGCTGAGGCTAAACCGAGCAACAGATTTAAACTTTTTGTGCTTTTCCTCGTTGCTCGGCAACCGGTGCTCGGCAACCGGTGGTCTCATTTTCCTCTGTGGTTACTATTCTTTAAGGTTTTTCGTTTTTATCTGTTCGCTAGTAGCTCGCGGTTGTTTTTAACTGACCAACTGCAACTGTGCAAATTCACGATACAAATCATTATCTGCCACTAATTCTTGATGGGTGCCGATAGCAACAATCTCACCTTTATCCATCACCACTATCCTGTCCGCGTTGATAACAGTTGCCAATCTATGGGCAATAATCAATGTCGTTTTATCTTTCATCAACTCTTCTAGTGCTAACTTAACATGCTGCTCGTTAGAAGCATCCAAAGAACTCGTAGCTTCATCCAACAACAGAATAGGCCTATCAGCTAAGATAGCTCTAGCAATTGCAATACGCTGTTTTTGACCGCCAGACAAGCGTACTCCTCGTTCACCTAAATTAGTTTGATACCCGTCTGGTAATTCACTAATAAAGTCATGAGCACGAGCCGCTTTTGCAGCTTGCTCTATGTCTAACTGACTAGCATCAGTTCGACCATAACCAATGTTATCTTTCACACTGCTAGCAAATATCACGGATTCCTGAGGCACCAACGCGTATTGATCACGCAACTCAGATACATCTAATCGTGTGATGTCTTTGTTTTCTAATTGTATTTGACCACTACTCACATCATAAAAACGCAGTAATAACTGAAACAACGTAGACTTACCCGCCCCGCTTGGCCCGACTAAAGCGATGCGTTCACCACTTTTTATTTCCAAATTGATATTTTTTATCACTGAGACACTGTTGGCTTGAGGATAATGAAAATTCACATTTTGTAGGCTAATTTCACCTCTAATTTTTTCAGGTAAAATAATAGGATCCGCAGGTGACTCAATGCTAGTTCGAGTGTTTAATAATTCCATTAAACGCTCACTAGCACCCGCCGCTTTTTGCACTTCACCAATCACTTCACTAATGGTGGCTACAGCACCACCCGCCATCACTGCATAAAACATAAATGCCGTTAGCTCACCAGCACTCAATTCACCCGATAACACTTGCTGAGCACCAATCCAAGCTACTGACGTGATAGCAATAATGCTAATCGCCATAATAAATGCCACCAGCAAAGCACGGTATTTTATCCGTAATTGCGCCGCCCCCATAACGTCCTCAATGCGAGATTGAAACAAGGTCTTGTCTATTTTTTCGTGAGAATAAGCTTGCACAGTATGAATTTCATGTAAAGTTTCATCTACATAAGCTCCCACATCGGCAACCTTATCTTGACTATTTTTGGAGTGAAATCTTACTTTAGCGCCAAATACTCTAATCGGTAGTAATACGATTGGCACAGCAATGAGTACGTACAAGGTCAGCATTGGGCTAGAAAAAAGCATCAATATCAATGCACCAATAAAGGTAATACATGAGCGTAACCCCATAGACAAGCCCATTCCCACCACAGACTGCAATAATGTGGTGTCGGCAGTAAACCGAGAAATCACTTCTCCGGTGCGGGTTTTAGCAAAAAATGCCGGTGATAGAGTCAGTAAATGCCCATACACATTTTGACGAATGTCAGCGCTAACTCTCTCACCCAACCAAATCATCCAGTAAAAACGAAAATAAGCAGCAATACTGCCTACAAGGGCAATACCCATAACCAAGAACATGGTTTGATCTAACTTGTCAGCATTATTAGCAATAAAACCATCATCCACTACCGCTTTAATACCTTGGCCTAACACCAGCCAAGACGCGGCACCTACAATTAATGCAGAGATAGCAAAAGCTACTTTCGATTTATAAGGACGAAGTTGGCCAAATAACCATCTCATTACGGTGCTAGTTTTGGGGGATTGCAAAGTGTGTATCTCTTAATTTGAAGTAAAGTTTGATATGGGGACATTAACAACTTAATACGATACGCCTGCAAAACTAAAAAGTATCAAAGTATTGTAGGTTTTTAACTATCGACCATATACTGGAGAACAATCTAACTGTCTCTTCAACAAGGATTTCTATGAGCGACATCAATAACGTTAATAATCTCAATAATACGCCACAACCCGTCGTAAAAAAAATTGATATGTCATTAAAATTAGCACTGTTAGTTGGCGTAATACTATTGTTATTTCTACTTTGGTTTTCCCCTAGCTTTGTAAAAGCTAGTTTATATGCGGGTGCCATTATATGCTTAGGCTTGTTTTTACCTCGCCAAGCAGGGTGGGATATACGTGAGCGTCGTGCCAGTGAGTCAAAACAAGTCGAGCAACAAAAGTGGGGATTTTCCAGCCGTGATAGAGAAGGGCCTTGGATTAACTATATCGACTATCCCTTAGTTCGTATAACTCCCCTTGCAGATAATAAATATTTTTATAGTGACTGGTTAGTCATTGAAGACAATAAGATCATAGTCAGCCCAGGAACTTCTGAAGTTAACTTAGCTAACAAAACAGTAAGCTACGATCTAACCCAACCTAAAGCATATGCTTGGGACGGATGCTCCCCTAAACGACTATTTTTTTGGGTCGCTTTAATCGGCACACCTGACTGGTGGCATAGCGAACAAAATATAAAAGCCATTAGTGAACAAGGCGAACTGGTTGATAAGAAAGTATTTTGGCAACTCTGTATGCACGCAAGTTTAGTACATGATGCGCTTTATCAATATCTGGACAATATTCCTTTGTCAAAAATTGAAGTGGATCATTTATTTTATCAAATGTTACTCGAAGCAGGCATGCCTAGACTACTCGCTAAGATTTATCATTTTTCAGTACATAAATTGGGTGCTAGTGATGTGTTATGTGATAACGCACAAGTCAGCAGTGATATGAAATGTGAGACATTTAAACAGTTAATTACTGTTTAATAAAATAGGAAACACTACCAATTTGTTAGCCAATTTAAGTATTTTTAAGCGCACTCTTGAGGCCATATTTGAGGGCACTTTAAATCGATAATGTTTCAGCAAATAAGTTTGTCACTTTATTGATGTTGTTCAGTGCTCAAGATTACAAATTTTTATTGAAATCAGACCATAATTGATACGGCTATTTACCATCTACATTTAAGATCGCCAGTATTAATACAAAAAAACAAAGCACTAGATTGAACAACGGAATTTGTAGATTGGTTGGCATCATATAAATAAGACTCACTGCGGGGATCCAAATAATCCAAGTAGTCACGATTGTAGTGGGAATTTGCAACTTGATCAGCTCATCAAATTGTATTTTAGTTTTTTGCCAATTAAATTGCTGATCTTTCCATAAAAAAGCTAACGCAATAACTGGCGAGGTGACAAATACTGAAAATACAAATTGATCGAACGCGGTTTTTTTTAATATGGTGAGCCAATCTGTTCCTTCACCAAACAACACAATTTGCAATCCATAGAACCCATTTATCAACCCGCCTAATGCTGCCCATATAATCATATAAAAAAACAATTGTGCAACCGGTAGGAATCGAATTTTACCACTTAGAAACAGATATAAAAAAGGAAATAATCCGCCGAAGATAGAAGTAGAAACAGTGGCATACAAAGCACCATACTCTGCCTTCAAGTTGGCAAAAAAATGAAAGGCTTGCTGCGACGCAGGCCAATAAAAATAGCTTAAGCCAATTGTCAAAGCAAAAAGCTGTAAACACAAACCAGGTAATAGATTAGCGCCTATCGCATTTTTTATGTTATTGACTAATTGGACACTATTAACTTGCTTAGATGTCATTTAGGGTTTCTAAAAATGGAGATTTTTAACCATACAATTCCACCAATCCAAGAGCAACTAGAAGTCAAAATAGCACCCCAAAGCCAATCTTTAATGGTAATAAAAAATGGCCAGTCTACAACTAATGCATAATTAGTTAGGTTGTATGTGCCATAAGCTGCGGCCCCTAAAACAAAACCGCGCCATAGAAAAAAATACGCAGACTGGTTAGCTAATTGAACATTAATGACTAAAATCAAAATCGCCAGCGGATAAAATAAATAAAAAACAATCCAAGGCCAAATGATCACCTGCTCTCGGATAATATGTCCCATAGCCTGCTGATAGCTATCCTTTGCCACCAATCCTAACCAAATACCATCAAGAATAATTAAGCTAAGTAATAGTGTGAAGTAAACAATAATATTATTTTTCATCTTGCACCTTATCATAATATTGACGTGGTTTATAAATGTGCCAGGGCTATATCAGTTTGCTTTTGCATATAAGAATTAATCTTATAATGATCTGGACTCCAACCTGACAAAAATCGATGAAAATCAGCCCAAGCAAAAGAATATAACTGACGCCATTGTTGTTGTAAGTGTGTGAAGTCCACCTTTACTTGATAGTGCTCAAGTGCCTCTTTGAGCTGCATAAAGTACTCATCTAATAAAAGGTGTTCATGTTTGAACAAATCATCTTGATTGAGACAAGCCCCAAGAAAATAAGCGAGGTCTTTCACCCCAACGCCTTTACCTACATATTGAAAATCTACTGCGGCAAATCTACTAGAATCATCGCTATCAGAAAAACAAAAATTAGCTAACTTCGCATCACCGTGAACCAGAGTTTGAAAGCTAGCCCTATTCAATGCGGTGTCTAGAGCCTGAGCTGCCTCTTTGAGTCTACCTGAACCCATCACTTTAAACTCATCTTGACGTGTAGCAAGGTACCAATAAGTTCCGATAGGCCAAAGGTCACGACTATCTTTTTGCAGGAACCTAGCGTGAAAATAAGCTAGCCATTTAATGCCTGATATCACATCAGCCATGCCTACTTCATCTTTACGCTGCGAGAAACCAGCTTGATCTAAATCCTGCAATACTAAAATTTGTTGTGGGTTTTCTGAAAACTCTGCCAACAGTTTAGGCACTGCACAATGGTCATCACATAGGCATGCATAATTTCGATAAAAATTGGCTTCAATTTGATAAGACTGTAATTTACGTTGATGGCTAGTGTGTGTATTCCATCCTCGAGGGTGCACTGGAGCTATTGGTGGTGATATATATTTAACAATAAAAGTGGTTTCAAGTCTTGGACTTACATACCGTGAAATGTCTCCATAGCCGCTCCACAAAGATTGAACGGTATGCAACTTGTGCAATGAACTATCAGCAAAGTGCTGTTTAAGCCAGGATAAAACTTCGATATGTGTTACTCAACGTTTATTCAAAATCAATATTTATAAATAGGTTAACCCAAACTACAACGGCTAAGAAGAAAGAATAAATATAATGAATGTGAAACGCCATTTCACTTATCCTATCTATCTTCTAAGAAGAGGTGGTTTGTGACTGAAAAATTCTTGTTCTGGTGTTTCCATCAACACCAAAATGAATAAAATAGTGGCATTAGCATTATTTGGCATAACACTGTGCTCAAGAAATGCATAGGTAACCGAACTATCGCCGTCTAAATCTTGCGACAAAAACTGTGGGTATTTATATAAAAGTATCTCTTTGAAACCACACTTATAAGCATGCACAAATGGACTTAAATAATTCCTAAACAAACTACAAAATAATAATAGATTTACTGAGTTGAGTTTTCACACTATTAGCTCATCTCGTAATATGACTTACATTTTAATGCAAATTCATTTAGTTGTTACCGAAACATCAAACGCCGAATGCACAAAAAAATTTAAAATAGGGGCAAAAAATATTGGAAGGACAATGAGATATCTGGGATGTCGCTCAGGTTAAGTTTGATAACCTGAGCGGTTAGCTAAGACTAATGAAAATTAGGTCAAATCCATACCCTGAATAATTTCATGGGCAATTTCAGGGGTAGTAACAGTGGGTTTTTCATGCAAGTCACCTTTAATCTGTCCTTTTCGATGTTTGAGTGCTGCATCTAATTTTTTACCGGCTTGGGAAATAGCTGGGTACATCACACCACCTTTACCTTTTACCGCAATACTGGTGCCTTCATATTTAGTGGAAACTTCTGCACTAAATTCACCGTGCTCTTTTGTCACAATGATGTCTATAGCGATAAGAGTTGGAAAATGGCTGGCTATTTTAGAAAACTTTTGGTTGATATCTTCTTTAACTGACTCTGAAATTTCACAATGATGACCTGAAACATTTATTTTCATAGACTTTCCTCTTTGCTCTGATTACATTTTTTATTGTCGAGGGCTTCTGCACCCTCATACATCGCCGAGACTGAGATCATTTGTTTTATTCCAACACATTAATTGCGTGGTGCCCATCTTGGGTTTAGTTATTCTAAACAAATCGAGCTAACAAATGTTACAGCCTCAAGGGTTTTCCTCAAAACATCCCCACTTTGTATCAATCCAGTTTATTTGGATGGCAAATACTTACTGACCTTGCATTGACTGAGAACGTTTTGATGAAAATCTCACCAATATATAAAAGCTTTGTTCATACAATAGAGCTTGGGACAAGATGAGCAAAAAACAAGGAAAAATCAATATAAAAATTTTACTACTTGATATTTTATGTTTACCTCCAGGTCTGTGTTAAATTTGTTTTATAATATTTGTGTCAAATCTTGGATTAATTATATGACCTTGTACCAAGGCAATACCCGCAAAATGAGTGTCAGTACGGATTCAAACAATATAGCCCAGTATTCTCTTCCCATTGGCGATGACAAAATCAACTTAAATGCTTTGATAGGCCAATCAATAAAAGTTAATTATGCTGGGGAGATCCATTGTATACATTGTGCCACTAAAACTAAGAAGAGCTTTAATCAAGGGTATTGCTATCGATGTCTCATGAAATTGGCACAGTGCGATACCTGCATTATTAAACCAGAACTATGTCACTACGAACAAGGTACCTGTCGCGAGCCTGCATGGGGTGAAGCCAACTGTTTGTCAGACCATTTTGTTTATTTAGCCAACACCGGTACAGTAAAAGTAGGGATTACTCGGCATGTCACTGATGGTGTATCCAGTCGCTGGATAGATCAAGGCGCCACTCAGGCGATCGCTATCATGCGGGTGCAAAATAGATTAACCAGTGGCTTAGTTGAGATGGCATTTAAGGAACATATAGCCGACAAAACCAACTGGCGTACTATGCTTAAGAGTCAGCCCGAACATGTCGATCTAGCCGTTTTAAAAGAATCACTATTGGAACGAGTTGAAGAAGATTTAGACGAAATAATTTCAGAATATGGTTTTCAAGCTATCGATATCACCAATACCCCAGCCATTGATATACATTATCCGGTTGAGCAATACCCTGAAAAAGTAAAATCTATTAACTTAGATAAAGAACTGACTTTTGAAGGTTCTTTATTAGGTATTAAAGGCCAATACCTTATGATGGATGGTGATCGTGTTATCAATATGCGTAAGTATTCTGGATACAATTTACAAATTGAAACGGCTTAACTTTTTGCTAAATCAAAAATAAAGGCATCCAGTATGATATTCCTATTGCGCGCCATACAGAGAGTAAGCTCTGCGCATTAGGCAATAAATTTTTCTCTTCTTATGAACGGCATCTTTCAGAAAATTTAAAACTAACATTTATGATGGTTCAACAGTGCTCTGTCAATATTAAATCAATGGTTTATTAAATCTTTGTTTACGAGGTAAATAATAGTTTTTAGGGTCAAGAGATAGCAACACTTTAGTTACTTTACCTTGGATCTCTATAGCAGGAACAAATCCATAATATCTAGAGTCTGCGCTATTATTTCTATTATCACCCAACACTAAGTAATGCCCTTTTGGCACTACCACTTCAACAAAATTATCCCGGGCTTCAGCCACGGGTATTAGCTGTACGGTATGCTTAACGTTATCTAGGAACTCGATTTTGTGATATGCAATTTTGTTATCTTCGTAATGGATTTGTCCACCATTTATAATCAGTTTATTGTCAAGCATGGCGACTCTATCGCCTGGCTCCCCAATCAACCTTTTAACCAGTCTGTTACCCGCTTTTTCAGAATTAAATACCACTATGTCACCTCGTTTAGGATGACCAGTTTGCATAATTTCAATATCAGTAAAGGGGACTTCTAAGCGATATGCCATCTTATCTACAAAAATCCTGTCACCTTCAACAATAGTTGGCAACATAGAACCCGTAGGCACCAAATACCAATCAGCAAAACTACTGCGTGAAGCAAATAACACCAAGACAAAAAGCAGGAATGCACAGTTTTCTTTTATTAGTTGAATTAGTGGGGTTTTAATATTCATTATGTAACCATTGTAAATGTGTATTCATATGAACAAAATATGACTGATTAGTTTAGTAGCAGTTTGTAAGCTTATGTGTAAATCAGTCAATAAAGATGTTGGGAGGAAAATTATCATTCATTTTATAACGCTTCTAGACAATATCATCTTTACACTGTTTATAATGAATTAATGCTCATATTACAGTGTGTAATTGACTTCTTACTCGTATGTTAGTGGTAACGTCTCTGAAGAACTATTGAGAAGTATTATTAGTACCTTAATTTTTAACGAAACAATAATTAAGCGAGAGTAAACTGCTCCTGTCGTTTGCTTATTAACGCTTATATTTCTTCCCCGCCGTATTTTGCCGCTAAATCATCCAATTCTGAACAAGTATAATCAAAACCCTTGCCGTCAAATTCGTAAGTGATTTTGACAGCGTCTGAGGCATTGAATAATTTTGCTTTCACGTCTGCCACTGTCCAATGTTTAAGCTCGTTTAAAAATCGATTCGCTAATTGTGCTCTTTCAAAACGATAACTAATTTCTGATTGCATAGTGGAGACCTGTTTGTGATTGATAAATGGGTTTTCAAAGTCCAGCATTTTGGACATTTTTCTAGGTTAGTCAAGATACTAATTAGCTCCTCAAGCCTGATTATCTTGCTATAATTTTTATTACTAACATGCTGGTACAAAAAACAATCTAATTAATCAAAAAAGCAGTTTAAAAAGATAAAAAATGAAAAAATTTCATACCATAACTAGTTATTAGCCTAAGTTTATCGACCCATGCAGTAACTCAAAATTTTGCTAATAACGGCTAATTACGGCAAATTAATGATCCAAACATTCCCGCTATTCTCAAAGAGATAGTTAATAATAATCATCGCTCTGAAAATGTATGTTCTGCACCCTTTCGTGACTTTAGCTAAGATGGTGAAAACATTTATACCTCTACACATTTTGGCGATGTCATTTGGCGATAGTAATTAATTGCACCGATTAGACCAAGCGAGAGCTACAAGGCATCGATTAACTTTTTTTGAAGAGCCGATAGACTCCATAAGTCGCCAACCAAGCGATGATATGATTTCTTTTACCTTGGATGCTGACCACAGCGAAAACTCACAAATATCTCTATTTAATCCCAAGACTGGCGAGAGCAAAATGCTAAAAGATGGCGAGTCTCGCAACGTCGCCATAAGTGAGGGCACCAAGACAGCAAACTCGTTTATCAAGGCACTAAACCTAACTGTCGCTCTAATGACTTATGGATAAAAGTATTGAGGGCTCCCAGTAATACTCGCATGGTTATCGAATCGACTGATGGCTGTTGATGAAGGCCCGTAAACTGGGATAAGAAAAACCTAAACTTATTAGTTCAACAATACACTAGTGAAAGCGACTCTTAGGTTGTTGCCTTAGATTTAGACTCTGGTAACAAAACCTTCCTCGGTGGTAACAAATGTGGCCCAAGTGTGAATTTTGCCTTAAGTTACACGTAAGACTAAGAAAGTTACTTTTCCAGACTAACCAAGGTGAGGAGCTTGAACGCTAAGCTTATCGGGGCTTTATATCAGGCAAACTCATTTTTATTACCTAAGGCATCAATTGGACTATGATTAAGTTCGCCCTAAGCCATAACGGTAATCGGGTAGTGTTTACCGTTAATCAGGATGGGAGCAGTCAGCTATATTTATTCAATACTAAGGGCTATAAATACCAGTGATAAAGGATGTTCCGATTGGTTTAATTAGTGGGTTAACCTGTCGCGCCAACGATAAAACTTACCCACTAGTTTGAAAATATCACAAACACCCAGTGACAGTTTTATTTCACCCCTCAAACGTTCAGCCACCCAATATAATGAGTTAACACCTTGGACATATAATGAGGTGGGCAGTGTTAACACGGAGCTATTTGTCATACCTGAGTTAGCGCGTTTAAATCTTTTGATAAACGTCAAGTGCCAGCATTTGTGAATAAACCTGTTAAATAAGGACCACATCACATAATTATTCATAGGTAGTGTGGTCCCGAAGAACAAGCTATGGTTATTACAACAGTAGTACTCATTCATGGTCATACACGTTAAGTGCGGTTGTGATTAACCCCAAGATTTGTTGAATCAAACAAGAATCTGAGACAAACCTTAACGAAAAGTAATACCGACTCAGATGATGTTACTCATTCAACGCTTTTAATTTTCTAATGCCTCACGCACCTCATTTAAAGCTTCAACAGAGAACCCTTTGTCATAGAAATAGACAATATCACCCTGTTTATCAAGCAACATAACACGAGCATTGTTAGGATTTAGATTGCCAGTAAAGCGCTGAACTTTATCGCCGTCAGCATAAACAGTAACCACGCCTTTCCATAAGTTTTTAGGAATACCTTTGCGCATGCCATTGTCTATAAAACCGCTAAACATGCGGGGCAACATACCTTGAATCGTGGGGATTTCATAAGCGGCAACTTGAGTTTGTGTCATATCTAAACCGATTAACCAGCGGTCAATATCAAATTGTGTGTCTTGTTTGTAACCAAACAGCAACAAGGTTTCTTGACCAGCAAAATCTTGTGGAATAACCACGGCGTTGCCTTCCAAACTCTGACCTGCCGCATTAATCATTTTATCACCAATCGAAACTTGGCTTGGGTACTCATAATTAGCACAGCTACTTAAAAATAATACAAATACCAATATTTGGTAAAATTTTTGCATAATATCAATCTCTTACACTAGTTAATCACATACTTTAGGTTGAAAAAAAGCCTTAGTTTATTTATCTAAGACTCATTTTCACTCGCAAAATTTAAAGCACCTACTATGGCAGCCACTTGAGCTTGAATGCAATTCTCAGCATCTACTTTTGGACTGTCTGGGTACACTTCTGTCGTACTCACAAACTTGGCATCAGTCAATCCTGCGCACAAGCTTAAGGCTTTAGTGGCATAGTTGATCACCCCATTTTGTTGCAAAATTTCTCCGATAAGCCTTCCACTTTCATCCGCTGGTGCAATATGTGTGACCTTTTTAACAGACTGAATAATGGCTTTCTGAAATTCAGGGCAAGGTTTTAAGGTATCACCTACAGTATAAAAACCATCTGGGATGGCCCATTCTTTATGCTCTACAGCATCTCGTGCACCCAAGGCAGGTCTAAATTCAGAATTATCAGTGTCTGTGGTTTCATGTAAATCAATATGCATAAGAAATTCAATGTCTGACACTAAGTTCATCAAAGCGGCTGACTCCTGCACTGGACTATTTTGGTAAAATGACCGATTAGGATCGAGGGCGTTTGGGTTCCAACGGTTTATAGTTTCATAAGCCCAAGGGCTAACACAAGGTACGATCAAAAGGTTAAATCTATCGTGGTAATCCTGCGCTGCTGTTGCAGCAAAACGTAATGCACCATGCACACCACTAGTTTCATAACCATGCACACCACCCGTTATTAATACATTGGGTTTCGACTGTTCCCAGGTCAGGCTTCTGAGAGAAAACAACGGGAATGAACCTGAAGCATAATCTAAGCTTGCGTATTCTTTAATATCAAACTGACTTGCCAACGCTTCCAATTGACTCAGCACATCATCAGTGTAAGCAGACCCATCTGAGTTATCAGGATCATTGGCCTCTGCTACCACTTGAACGCGGCAATCTAGGTCAGAGCCGCATAAAGTTAAGTAAAAAGCTAAGTATAAAGTTCCAGCTATGACAGCCTGCCGCCAAGCACCCCATTGCCTAGCGCAAGACCACTAAGTTCTTGCCACTATAAAGCTCGTCGCTTCTGAACAGATAATCTACCACTATGGTAGAGGCCTGAACTTTGCCATTGCGTATTATTGGCCGGAAGCTCAGGGCCTTCACGCGGCTGGCTGTTTTTCTTAGTTCTCTGCCTTGAATGTGGCCATTGTCGATAATGTCGATATCGTTTGCAGATATGAAGCTATTTACGTGGTAGTCAGCACCCCGAATGGTTTTCCTTTCATGTGGATTTAATCTAATTTCTGCTCTTACTGCATCCCAGCTGCCAGCTAGCCTATCTTCATTCTCTCGTTGGGCTCTAGGATTTTCAATGCCGGGAATGTGCTTATTC
>OOGD01000037.1_pt1 | contig 33132 bp, 35 predicted proteins | sample 1670381 | NCBI WGS metagenome assembly OOGD01 (sample SAMEA98146918, study PRJEB22522) | marine metagenome | biome: marine biome; feature: marine water body; material: sea ice | place: Arctic Ocean | collected 14-Sep-2015 | depth 1.3 m | reverse complement strand
GGAACTCAGGAAGAGTGCTTTGTAAGGATACGAAGCTGATGGACAAGGACCACAATGGACGGTGCCTCGTATAGGATGCGAGAACAAGGACAGGAACTCAGGAAGAGTGCTTTGTAAGGATACGAAGCTGATGGACAAGGACCACAACGGACGGTGCCTCGTATAGGATGCGAGAACAAGGACAGGAACTCAGGAAGAGTGCTTTGTAAGGATACGAAGCTGATGGACAAGGACCACAATGGACGGTGCCTCGTATAGGATGCGAGAACAAGGACAGGAACTCAGGAAGAGTGCTTTGTAAGGATACGAAGCTGATGGAATATGGACACACCAGTATGGTGCCCCGTTTGGAAGTCGGGATGAAAGGGATAAAGGACACACTCCGGACGAGTGGCTTATCGGTATGATGAGATTGGAGGGAAAGGGCGTAATACGGACATTTTCAGGAAAGATTTTGCAATGGACAGCAGAGAGGGACCCTCAAAATTCTTTAAAGGTGTGACTTGAACTCCAAGTCACGCCTTTTTCATTTTTATAGACCTTTCTTTTCATGCAACATCGTTATTTGTCTTCACAAAAAAATCATTCAACCCTGTAAGCGGGTGTATCTATATTCTGTATCTTTAGACCAATCATTTTAACTTGACCTTGACAGCTATCTTCGCCATTACCAGAAAACTCAAAAATAAAGTCGCTATGAAAGTCAAGCTTACCTCTATAGCTTCCCAGACGAATTTTTACTCTTGCCACACTAATGAGCTGTAGCTGTTGTCGCTCACAGTATGCATCCAATTGCGATTTGATAGCTTCTGATATGGCTCGAAAACGCCAAAACATAGCTGCCAAGAGAAAAATGCCGATCAATAGTATTAAATCAAATAAATTCATGATGTTTTTTGGCCAAATAGTTGGCCAATAGCCTGATTGAGTTGTGGGCTTTTTTCAGGCCAGCGTAAAACTTCTAACATAGGTTTCCTTATTTCTGGTATTTGAACTAGGTCAGAATATAACCCAATAAATGTTTGGTCCTCACAAGCCGCTAATTGTTCGACAAAAAGAGCGAGAATTGCTGGCTCTTTCATACATAGCCAATGCCGGGCTGCAATCAACATTAACCCTGTATTTGTCTGTCCATTTTCCGAACTGAGTATCAAAGATATGAACGAGTTAACTACTACCCTAGCTTTGCTTTGACACAGCCCTCGAAGCACACTATGTAGCCTTTTTTCATCATTTGTGTCCTGATGATACCAGTTAACCAGCACTGAGCTAATCTTCTCATCTATCTGATGATTCTCTAACGATGCACACAAAGCGTATTGCATATCCGGCGCCAAGATTGAAAACTGTGTTAACAATAGATGTTTACTTTTCATATGCTGCAGAGATGCGGTAAAGTTCGCTATGCCCTGTAAAGGAATAGCGCGCCAATCGTGCCGCTTAGGATCCATTAAATATTGCTCTACTATATCTAAGTGATCTGATAAAGGCATATCTAATACAATTCTACCGATACTGTTAAAATCAGCCAGTTGTTGTTGATTAGGAACAAAAGTAAAAGGATTTTCAGGCAGCTGATTATTGGGATTGTTTTGCTTGTCTAACGAGCGCCCTAAAGCTTCAACTACAATTTGCAAAAACTGTTGCCTTGCTGCGTCAATAACTAGGCCTTGTTCATCAAGAGGCAATTTTACAAACCAAATATAGCGTTCATGACTTGTTTTTTGGTTAAAAAATAATACACCAAACCAAGTGTGCTGCTGTCTTGGATATGGGGCTGGTACGGCAGCACTTTCAATGTCTAAAAAAAACTGAGAGCCAAGGGCTCTGATGCCACGAGCCATGTCAAAAACTCGATAGTCTGTGCCAGCTTGGAGCAAAAATTCGCTGATAGTATTGATCTGACTCATGTTATTCTTTCGTATGTTATAGGGTTATTGGCTATTAACTAGTTAGAAAATAAAAATAATGTTAATTTTATTGGGTTAAATTGGTTGATCATGCCACGAAGTTATAAAGAAGTCGAAATTCTGATAGTAAAACTAGAACAAAGCTTGCGTGAAGCAACTCTTTGGTCGAGTAACACTCTGCCTGTTGAGGTGTTTCAAAGTAAACTGCCTTTCGCCTTAGACACGATGTCTTTTGAGCAGTGGTTACAGTTTATTTTTATCCCTAAAATGACTAATTTAGTCAACACCAGAAACCCATTGCCAGACAATCTTAAGCTTATGCCAATGGCAGAAAGAAGTTTTGAAGCCAAAGGTAATCAATCTGAGCTTATGAAAGTTATTAATGAAATTGATTTAATGTTTTCACTTTCATAACATGTTGCTGTCTATAGTCTATCAAGATGAGTTTTTAGTCGCCATTAGTAAACCACCAGGGTTATTAGTACATCGCAGTATGTTAGATAAACATGAAACTCAGTTTGCTGTGCAGTTACTTCGTGATCAAATTGGACAACATGTTTTTCCTGTGCATCGATTAGACAAACCAACATCTGGTGTATTGGTATTTGCTTTATCTGCTGACGTTGCTAGAAAATTAGGAGAACAATTTGCCTCAAGAAATATTAAGAAAACTTACTTAGCAATTGTTCGAGGTCATACTATGAATGAAGGTGAAATAGAGCATCCGCTCAAGGAAAAACTCGATAAAATCGCTGATAAATCAATTAGACCTGATAAACCTGCACAAGTTGCATTCACACATTTTAGTAGATTGGATAAGTTCGAATTGCCCTTTGCTGTGAGCAAGTACGCATCGGCTCGATATTCCCTAGTTCAACTGACACCCAAAACAGGGCGTAAGCATCAACTTAGGCGGCACTTAGCCCACATCAACCATCCTATTGTCGGAGATACTGCCCACGGCGACGGTAAACATAATACTTTTTTACGCTTACAGTTTAATTTTAATCAATTAGCGTTAACCTGTAAATCAATGACTTTAACGCATCCGATATCAGAAACACCATTAACATTACGTTGTGATTTAGATAAAAATATTGTCGATTTACTAGAAAATTGGCAGATTTGTCACGATCAATTAAACAGACTACATAATTTGTAAATGTGTAGGGCATCGCCTCACCTAATTAGGAATTTTAATATGAGCAAAATCGGTATTTTCGTTGGAACAGTATATGGCAATGCACAACATGTGGCAGAAGATGTAAACACGATGTTTAGTGCACAAGGTCTTACATCGGAGGTGTTTACTGACCCTTCTTTAGATGACTTTAAAAAGGTTACGTCACTGCTATTTATTAGCTCAACGACAGGGCAGGGTGACATACCACCGAATCTAGAGTTTTTTATTGAAGACTTGCGCGAGCAATTTACATTGTTGGAACAGAAACCTTTTGCAGTAGCAGGCTTAGGCGACAGTAGTTACGGTGAAACATATTGCGGTGCAGGGAGACAAATTTTCGACTTATTGACTGAGTTGCAAGGAAAGCCAATAACAGGATTATTGGAAATTGATGCCTGTGAAACTCTCGAGCCTGAAGTCGAAGTGGTTGCTTGGGCAGAAAAGTTAATACCTGAATTGATATGATTTTTTAGCTTCAGACATAAAAAAAGCGCCAAGGGCGCTTTTTTTTAAATCAATACAAACTTAAGCTAAAGCTTTAATTTGTGCTGCAAGGCGACTCTTATGACGAGCAGCCTTATTTTTATGTATCAAACCTTTCGTTGCCATACGGTCAAGTAGAGGTGTTGCTGCAGTGTATGCAGCTTGAGCAGCTTCTTTATCACCAGAGGCAATAGCAGAAAGTACTTTTTTCAAAGACGTACGTGTCATAGAGCGACGGCTAGCGTTATGTTGACGACGCTTCTCCGCTTGTATGGCACGTTTCTTAGCGGACTTGATGTTAGCCAAGGTGTAACTCCCAAAAAAATTCTAGTCAAAATTCAAGGGTGCGGATTATGAGGATCAAGTCCGTTTATGTCAATTAGTTTTGTGGGTTTTACTTCAAATAATGGATTCTTATTCATTTAATTACCGAAGATCTATATGCAGACTTAACTCTACGGTCCTAAGCTTGCTTGAATCTATGCACCTGAGTTACATCAAAATATGCGTTTTCTTGGGTTGTTTTAAAACGTATTCTTTCTGGTGCTGAGTTCCGCGTTGGCAATTTTTATTAACAGATACTTGTATGCGCACATTTGTGCGCATTTTGGTTAAAAAAGTTAGTTCCTTTGGCATGCTCTTATTGGGCAAGTTCTAACTGAGCGTTCCAAAAAAGTCGATACCCTAGACAGCTCCACTTCGCGGTCTTACTTGCGCAGTCCCGACTAGACATATTCATCTAAACAATTTTAATCTCTTGATGAATTCGATGTCTTGCAGTTGTTTGGGTATAGACTATTTGTCTGTTGTTCACGCATAATAATGTTTTTGCTGGTTAGGAACAAGCAGGTGTCAGGTAAGTTATTTAAATCAGGCATGATTGTCAGCGCCATGACATTTATTTCACGTATTCTGGGTTTGGTAAGAGATGCGGTGATTGCCAACTTAATGGGCGCGGGTGCCAATGCGGATGTTTTTCTGTTTGCTAACAAAATCCCTAACTTTTTACGTCGCCTCTTCGCTGAGGGTGCTTTTGCTCAGGCCTTTATACCCGTTTTAGCTGATGTAAGACATGAAAGTGACGAAGAACATCTAAAACAATTTGTTGCCAAAGTTAGCGGTACTTTAGGCTTAGTAGTGACTATGGTGACTATTGTCGGTGTGATAGGGTCTCCGATATTGGCAGCACTTTTTGGTATGGGGTGGTTTGTAGAATATGTGAATGGTGAGCCAGCAGGAGAAAAGTTTGAATTAGCTTCGCTAATGCTAAAAATAACCTTTCCTTATCTTTTGTTTGTCTCTTTAACTGGATTGGCTGGTGCCATTCTAAATACTTTAAATAAGTTTGCTGTTGCTGCTTTCACCCCAGTTTTACTTAATGTTGCCATTATAGGATGTGCAATATATTTAGCACCAAAATTTGATGAGCCAGCGTTTGCATTAGCTTGGGGTGTATTTTTGGGTGGACTATTTCAATTACTGTTTTTGTTACCGTTTTTATATCGAGCGGGGTTGTTGGTCAAACCTAAATGGGGATGGTCCGACCCTGATATTGTCAAAGTTAGAACCTTGATTATTCCTGCACTATTTGGCGTCTCTGTTGGTCAACTTAATTTATTGTTTGATACTGTTATTGCCAGCTTTTTGGGAACTGGCTCGATATCATGGCTGTATTACTCTGATCGTCTATTAGAGTTTCCATTGGGATTATTTGGGATTGCTATTGCGACCGTGATTTTGCCAACCTTATCGCAAAATCACGTAGCTAAGGATGACAAAGCGTTTAGTGCTAATATTGATTGGGCAGTAAAAATGATCTGCTTATTAGGGATCCCTGCAGCAACAGGTCTGTTCATGTTGGCAGAGCCTATGTTATTAACCATCTTTCAGCGTGGCGAATTTACCCCTCAAGATGCCACTTATGCTTCCCATAGCTTAATGGCATATTCATTCGGTTTATTGAGTTTTATGTTGGTTAAAGTGCTAGCGCCGGGCTTTTATTCTAGGCAAGATATTAAGACCCCTGTGAAGTTTGGTATCTGGTGCATGGCTGCGAATATGTTATTCAATTTAATTTTAGTCTGGCCATTTGATTACGTAGGTTTGGCCATGGCTACGTCTCTTTCGGCATTGATGAACGCTTTATTACTCTACGGTACATTGCATAAGCGGGGTGTTTATATCGCTTCATCGCAAACAGTTAGTCTGATTGTTAAAATAGTGTTTGCTAGTACATTGATGGGTATTATCATTTTTATGAGCAATCCAGTCACCACGGATTGGGTTGACTTTTCGTTAATGAATAAAATTTTTGAGTTAACAAAGTTAATTGCGCTTGGAGCAGCAGTGTTTGTGGCAAGCCTCTTGATATTAGGGGTGAGAAAACACACTTTTTCGGCATCAAAAGTTGCGACAAAGTAATCATTAATGATGCCATTATGGTCTGCCTAAGTTTAAAAATGAACAATCATTAAGGTTACTGCTTTCAATCGGCCTGTAGTCAGTTATAATCCGCGCCTTTGATTGATTTTCAGCAAGCCTTTGGGCTTTTAAAGCAAGCCTTTGGGGCTTAAAGAGAGTGCAGTGGAACTGATACGTGGTCTACATAATCTTCGAGATAAGCATCGCGGTTGTGTATTAACAATAGGCAAGTTTGACGGGGTGCATCTAGGTCACCAAGCTGTTCTAAGCCAAGTCGTTGAAAAAGCTAATGAATTAGGTCTGCCCTCTACAGTGATGGTGTTTGAACCTCAACCTGAAGAGTTGTTTACTCCTGAGCATGCGCCTGCCCGATTAAGTTTATTGCGCGACAAATACGCACAATTAAAAGCGATAGGTATCGATCGTCTGTTGTGCGTTACATTCGACCGACATTTTGCTGCCTTCAGTGCTGAAGAGTTTATTGAAGGTTTGTTAGTTGATAAATTAGGTATTAAGTATTTGGTAGTGGGTGATGATTTTCGTTTTGGCAAAGGTCGAGTTGGTAATTTTGCTACGCTAGTTGAAGAAGGCGAAAAATGTCAGTTTGACGTTGTTAGTACACAAAGTTTTCGCCTAGAAGATTGTCGTATTAGTTCAACTGCAATTCGCGATGCTCTAAGCGACGATGATTTTGACCTTGCCCAGCAAATGTTAGGTAGACCTTTTACTATTGCTGGGAAAGTATTACATGGTGATAAAAGAGGGCGCACCATCGGTTTTCCTACTGCTAATGTGTTGCTCAAGCGCTGTAAAGCTCCAGTCAATGGCGTTTTTGCAGTTATCGTCACTGTGGCAGATAAAAACTATTCAGGTGTGGCGAACATCGGCCATCGGCCAACAGTAAATGGTCAACGTTCACAATTAGAAGTACACATATTCGATTTTAATGATGATTTATATGGCCAATTTATTTCTGTGGCTTTAGTGAGTAAGATCAGACAAGAAATGAAGTTCGATTCTTTTGAGTTACTTCATCAACAAATACAAAAAGACGCGTTAACAGCAAAAACACTGTTAGCGGCCTCTTAATATTTTTACTGTAACCATTGACCAATTTGGATTTAACCAGCAATGAGTGATTATAAACATACCTTGAATTTGCCTGAAACTGAGTTTCCGATGCGCGGCAATCTAGCTCAACGTGAGCCAAAAATGCTTGAGCAGTGGACCCAGGAAAAACTCTATCAGCAAATTCGTGAAGCTAAAAAAGGTCATACGCCTTTTATTTTGCATGACGGCCCTCCTTATGCGAATGGTGATATTCACATTGGTCACGCGGTTAATAAAATTCTAAAAGACATTATTGTTAAGTCTAAAACATTGTCTGACTTTGATGCGCCTTACGTTCCTGGTTGGGACTGTCATGGTCTTCCAATTGAATTAATGGTTGAGAAAAAAGTTGGTAAACCTGGTAAAAAAGTCACAGCTGCCGTGTTTAGACAAAAATGTCGAGACTATGCCGAAAAACAAATTGCGGGTCAAAAAGCAGATTTTATTCGTTTAGGTATATTGGGTGAATGGGATAATCCATACAAAACAATGGATTTTAAATCTGAGGCCAACATAATTCGTGAATTTGGTCATGTTGTGCGTTCTGGGCATCTTGAAAAAGGCTTTAAACCAGTTCATTGGTGTACTGACTGCGGTTCAGCATTGGCCGAAGCAGAAGTGGAATATCAAGACAAAAACTCCCCCTCTATCGATGTGCGTTTTAAAGCGGTAGACGTTGATGCGATTGCTGCATGTTTTTCTGTGAAGGTTTCTGGTGATATATCTGTTGCCATATGGACTACAACACCTTGGACTCTTCCCGCTAACCGCGCAGTCTGTGTGCACCCGACACTAGAATATAGTCTAGTTCAGGTTAGTGGTGACAAAGGGACAGAATGTTTAGTCATTGCAACCGACTTGCTGGTAGGTTGTATGCAACGTTTTGGCTTTGAAAACTATCAAACTTTGGGTGTATGTTTAGGTCAAGAATTAGAAAATAAATCGTTACATCACGCATTTTACGACTTTCAAGTGCCACTAATTTTAGGCGAACACGTTACCACCGAGGCTGGAACAGGTTGTGTGCATACAGCCCCGGGTCATGGTGTTGAAGATTTTAATGTAGGCAAAAATTACGATCTGGAAGTAGCTAATCCGGTGGGCGCAAATGGCGTGTACCTTGAAGGCACTGAGTTGTTTGCTGGTGAACACGTTTTTAAAGCCAATGATCATGTGGTTGAAGTGTTGAGAGAACACGGTGCACTATTGCATCACCATGTTTATAACCATAGTTATCCTCATTGTTGGAGACATAAAACACCTCTTATATTCCGTGCTACGCCGCAGTGGTTCGTCAGTATGGATAAAAAGGGCTTGCGTGAAGCGTCTATAAAAGAAATTCACAACACTCAGTGGATCCCTGAATGGGGTGAGAGCCGAATAGAGACTATGGTTGCCGGAAGACCCGATTGGTGTATTTCCAGGCAGCGCACATGGGGCGTTCCTATTGCACTTTTTATACATAAAGATACAGGCGAATTACATCCACGCACGAATGAATTGCTGGAGCAAGTGGCACAACTTGTAGAACAAAAAGGTATTCAAGCTTGGTGGGATGTCGAGCCAGAATCATTATTAGGCGACGATGCTGAAACCTTCGTTAAAGTAGCAGATACCTTAGACGTTTGGTTTGACTCGGGTGTGAGCCACTATTTTGTGGTAGAGCAACGTGATGATATCCCTGCATCAGCTGATCTTTACCTAGAGGGATCTGATCAACATCGTGGTTGGTTTATGTCGTCTTTAATAACGTCCGTTGCTACAACAGGACATGCACCTTACAAACAAGTTCTGACTCACGGTTTTACTGTCGATGGTGATGGTAAAAAGATGTCAAAATCCTTAGGTAACACTATTGCACCACAGCAAGTTACAGGCAAATTAGGCGCAGATATTTTGCGTTTATGGGTTGCATCCACAGACTATCGTAGTGAAATTGCAGTATCAGATGAAATTTTGAATCGTTCTGCTGATGCTTACCGACGTATTCGTAATACTGCGCGCTTTTTATTAGCTAATCTGAATGGTTTTGATCCTAGTAAAGATTTGGTGGTCATTGATGAAATGGTGGAGCTCGATAAGTGGGTAGTTGGTCGTGCTAATAGTATTCAACAAGAAATAATCGAAGCTTACGAAAAGTATGACATGTTGGTGGTTACACAAAAACTAATGCAGTTCTGTTCTATCGAACTAGGCAGTTTTTATCTGGATATCATCAAGGATAGGCAATATACCGCAAAAGGTGACAGCCATGCTCGTCGGTCATGTCAAAGTGCGTTGTATCATATTATCGAAGCATTAGTCCGCTGGATGGCGCCCATTACCAGTTTTACTGCCCAAGAGTTATGGCAACAAATGCCTTGGCAACAAGATGAATATGTTTTTACTGGTAAATGGTATGACGGTTTAGGGGAGGTCAACTTGACTGGTGACTTTACAAACTCTTTTTGGCAACAAATATTAGCGGTGAAAAATGAAGTGAACCGCTGTATTGAATTGACTCGCAAAGACGGAAAAATCAAAGGCTCACTGCAAGCAGAAGTCACCTTGTATGTAAACAATGAGCTGTTTACATTACTTAACAAACTGGATGATGAATTACGCTTTGTATTGATCACCTCTGCGGCAACAGTTATCGAAAGTAATGATACGCCAGAAAATGCTGTTACGACTGAGGTGCAGGGGTTGTCTGTACTTGTATCTGTTTCAACGGCTCAAAAATGTAGTCGTTGTTGGCATCACCGCGTAGATGTGGGAAATCATACTGAGCATCCTGAATTGTGTGATCGCTGCGTGGATAATGTTGATGGCGAAGGCGAAAAACGCGATTATGCTTAAACTTTTTACTCAAACTGGATGGCGATTTTTATGGTTGTCTCTTTTGGTATTAGTGGCTGATCAATACACAAAATTTTTGATATTAGAGAATATTGAACTCTACCAAGCAATCCAAATATTGCCGTTTTTCAATCTCACTCATGTATATAACTACGGCGCTGCTTTTAGTTTTTTACATGATGCTGGCGGTTGGCAACGTTGGTTTCTCACTGTGATAGCATTTTTAGTCAGTGGATTAGTGCTGTGGTGGTTAAAACAGACAAGTAAAGAGCAAATGATTTTACCTGTGGCTTTTAGTCTTATCATAGGCGGGGCTATTGGTAATGCTTATGATCGATTGGTTCATGGGTACGTAATAGATTTTTTAGTGTTGTATTATCAAAATTGGTATTGGCCTGCATTTAATGTGGCTGATAGCGCCATATGTTTAGGTGCTGTTTTGTTGATTGTTGATATGTTTAAGAATAAAGAGGAAAAACATGGCTGAGTTAGAGCAAAAATTGATAAAACAAGGGAGCGAAGTCGTTCTACATTTTGATTTGAAACTCTCTGATGGTTCTGCCGCTGATAGCACTAGAGTTAATAATAAACCGGCTAAATTAGTTGTGGGTGATGGCAGTCTTACACTTAGTTTTGAAGATTGTTTATTAGGCCTTCAAGCTGGAGATAAAAAATCATTTACACTAGAGGCTGATGATGCTTTTGGCATGCCAAACCCTGATAATTTGCACCATCTGGACCGAAGTAAATTCAGCTCAGAAACACCGGCTGAAATAGGAATGATCATCGCATTTACCCAACCTGATGGTACTGAGCTACCTGGTATAATACGTGAAGTCACTGGAGAATCTGTGACAGTAGATTTCAATCATCCATTAGCAGGGCAGGTGATTACCTTTGACGTAGAAATATTGTCAGTTAACTAGAAAATTGTAAGGAATGACTATGCAAATCCATCTTGCTAATCCACGAGGTTTCTGTGCTGGTGTAGATCGTGCCATAGTGATCGTTGAGCGCGCTTTAGAAATGTTTCCTGCGCCAGTTTTTGTCAGGCACGAAGTCGTACACAACAAATTTGTAGTAGACGGACTTAAGGAACGAGGGGCAGTATTTGTAGATGAATTATCAGAAGTGCCTGATAATAGCATTGTTATATTTTCTGCTCATGGTGTATCCCAAGTTGTTCGTGCGGAAGCTATTTCGCGTGGTTTAAAAGTGTTTGATGCTACATGTCCATTAGTTACTAAAGTCCATATGGAAGTGATGCGAGCCAGCAAAAAAGGCATAGAGTGTATTTTAATCGGACACCATGGTCACCCTGAAGTGGAAGGAACTATGGGCCAATACGATAATGCCAATGGTGGAATTTATTTGGTTGAATCGGTTGAAGATGTGGCTGTGTTGTCTGTTAAAGACCCATCTAAGCTCTACTATTGTAGTCAAACAACGTTGTCTGTAGATGACACTGCTGATGTAATTGATGCCTTAAGATTGCAGTTCCCTGCTATTCAAGGACCGCGTAAAGACGACATTTGTTATGCTACTCAAAATCGACAAGACTCAGTTAGAGAATTGTCGTCTGACTGTGATTTGTTATTAGTTGTAGGCGCAGAAAATAGCTCTAATTCTAATCGACTCAGAGAACTTGCGGAAAAAATTGGCTCTACAGCTTATTTGATAGCAGACGCAGATTGCATTCAGCAGTCATGGCTCGAAAATACAACCAATATTGGTGTCACTGCAGGCGCATCAGCACCAGAGGTTTTAGTGCAAGGCGTGGTTGACCGCTTAATAGAGTTGGGAGCAACGGCTGCCATTGAAAGACCCGGTCGTGAAGAGAACATCGAATTCGCTGTTCCTAAAGAATTAAGAATTAAGAATATTTCTTAACTGCTACAGCTTATACCTTAATCATTCTTTTATAATATAATCGGGCAGCAGCCAGCTGCCCGATTATATTTATGTCCTCTAGCTCTATATAGCTGATGACAATATTTTTGCACATCAGCTGCTTAATATTCTCTACAGTGTTAACCATTTCTTGTAACTTAATGATTGATATTAAAGCTCATACTTTTATTTTTATTTTGCTAAATATGGGCGTTATAGCTGGTAAATTATTAACAAGTAAAGTTAAACCTAAGATTTGTTACTTAAAAAAAACAAGAAGCTGGGGTTTTACTTAATGACTGATCAATCTCCATACTTAAACATTTCGTGTCGGCTGTTTGACTACCTTTTGCTTTAGCGGTAATGGTGTAAGTGGTAGCTGATGTATCTGTTACGGTAAAAACATAATATTTACTACTTGGTAAGCTGAGTTGAGCTGTTTTTGCATAGCTAATGTTTTCTATACGAAAAGCTTCTTGCTGTAATTTTAGTCGCAGTAAATAGGTAATGCCATCACCACGTCTAACAGCCAAAATTTGCTCTGAAAATGATGAGAAGGTGAGTGCTGCTAATACCCCAACTATCACTACAACCACCATTAGTTCAATCAGCGTCATACCTAGTTTTGTACCGAATCCCTTGCAATCTTGATTACTTATTTCCATCTTTTTAGTAAGCATATTCGTTCCTTTTTATGCGTTTTGAACAAACTCAACTATATTTTAGTTAATGGATTTGATTATAGGCGTTTTTTTAAATAGGCGCTGAGTAAGGATACTAAATATGCACAACCACTTCGGTTTAACACTTCTTGAATTACTCGTTACAGTATCAATTATTGTGCTTTTGGTGTCGCTTGGCGCACCTACAATCAACTCAATTCAAAAAAACATACAATTAAAAAGTGCTGTGCGGAGCAGTTATTTTTTATTTCAACAAGCTCGAGTAGCGGCTATAACCAAAAATGTAGATATAACAATTGCGATCCGCTCAGGTAAAAAATGGTGTGCAGCATTAAGTGATAGTGGTAACTGTGACTGTGCTATTGCCTATGAGTGCATTTTAGATGGAGTGGAATATAAAGTTGATTTTGTTGACTATCGTTTCGTTAACATCGACAAGGTTACATTTGGAGTAAATAGTGTCACCGTATTTGATGCAAACAGAGGGTTAGCGATTGGGCATGCAGGCTCGATTGTTTTTACTGATGGTGTAAAAAGCCTAAAGTTAATTTTAAGTAATATGGGGCGAGTAAGAATTTGTGCTGTGGGTAACAGTATCGGTGGATACAAAGCATGTTAACCCCGTCTGTAAAACAATATGGTAATAGTTTGGTCGAACTGATGATTTCTATGACTCTAGGACTTGCATCCATCACCGCAATGGCATCTTTGGTAGGACATGGCATAGCGTTAAATGCGAGTCTACTGGCAACGTCCAGGTTGGAAGAGGAAATTAATGCCGTGGTGGCTGTCGTTGGCCATGACCTTAAGCGAGCTGGCTACCATGCCTTAACCAACGATATGGTTAAAACCCCAGATACTTTCTCAAACCCTTTTGAAGGTAGCTTGATCACCGCCGCTTATGCATCTGAAACCGCCAAGAGCTGCATTAATTTCGCTTACGATCGTAATAAAAACGGTTTGTTGGATACTTCTCCTAATAACGAACTATATGGTTTTCGTCTGAGAGACCGTGCTGTTGAAATTCGATTAAATGGGGCTGCTTGCGATCAGTCTGGATGGCAAGATTTGACTGACCCAAAAGTTGTTCAGGTTACATCTCTTAAGTTTACGATTGAAAAAAATACCGTTCAGCAAATTAGTCAAATTCGAGTAAATATTATGATACAAGCTCGTTTAAAAAAACACCCTGATATTTCACGTAGTATCAATACCAGCGTTTTGATAGAAAACTATGAATAAATTATTAATAGTAGACACCGTGTATTCACTAAATCAAAAGGGCGCAGCGATATTACTTACTGTGATTTTATTATTAATCATGGTGACATTAATCACACTTTATACAGGCAAAATTCAATCATTTGAACATCAAATAGTCATTAATACACAAAATCAAAAGTGGGCAAAAGCATCAGCAAAAGCAGGCTTGAATCAAGCTTTAGCGATGCTCAACGTAAACAAAATATGGCCAATCGCTGGGTTATCTGGAAACTTAGAAGACAACAGCACTTTCTCCATTTATGCTACGACTGAATCTTTATCAAGTTATCGAAAGCTTATCACTATTCGTTCAAACGGTATGTCTGCTGATGGTTTAGCTAAAGCCACCGTTACAGAAAAGGCATTGATTTACCCGATACTGTTTAATAGCCCTCCAGCACCTTTAATGGTTAACCATGGCTTTAGCAGTGCAGGTGAATTTGAGCTGGCTGCTAATCCTAATGGTTTGGGTACTGCATTCCCACTATCACTATGGTCAGGTGCTGCGATTGCCCTGTCAGGAACACAACATCATAGCTGTATTTTAAGTGAGTTTAATGCAGGAAACTGTGCCACAAATACTTATTCTGATCACACTTCAAAACTGGATGACATAGCCGATGGTTCGACTTCATTCCCTGCAGACTTGTTCAGCTATCTATTTAATATTCCTTCCTCTGAATGGCTCGAATTGCAGCAACAATCTGATTTTGTATTAGTAGATTGTGACACCCTCGATATCAATAGTTGGGGAGTGATTTGGGTTAATGGTGACTGCGATGTGAGCGCTGGCGCGCAAATAGGAAATGACTCAGAACCTATAATTTTAATTATTTTTGATGGCGACATAGAGTTTCAAAATGATGTTGTTATGTATGGTCTTGTGTTTGCATTCAAACCTTTAGGTTCGACTAAAATATTGGATATAAATATGCAAACCAACAGCGCAGTGCATGGCTCAGTAGTCACCAACTATCAGTTGGGTACAAAAAGTCTTTTCATGCGTGTAGTGTTTCGACCGGATGTGATGCAAAAGTTACAAAATAGTAAAAAATTGCAAAGGGTGGCTCGAATACCCGGTAGTTGGCATGATTTTTAGTTGTGGACACAAACATGTATAAAAAAAATGGCTTTTCCCTAATTGAAGTGTCAGTTGCTTCACTACTTATTATGCTGGGAGTCACTGGTTATGTTACTTTGCAAACTGAATATGTAGTCGCAGATGCAAAAATCAACCTACGAATTTTGGCTCTTCATCTTGCCCAAGAAAAATTAACTGATTTGGCCTATTTTCAACAACTGAGTCATTCAAGTGGAAATATGTCTTACCAGAATATTGCATCTGATTTAGGAGGCAATATTCCAGCAGGAGAACGAGACATAATAATGACTTCCTCGTTAGGTTTTCAAACATTCAACACCCAGTGGCAAGTCGAAGATATGTATTATGTTGATACAAACTTTAATGATTTAGCTGATAGTTGGGTAAAAGTTGGAGACCCTTTTTTCCCAATTAATTTACCTCGATATGTGGATCTAAAAAATGTTCATATCATCATTACTTGGGTTGACATTAGCGGGTTAAATAAACAACTTGAGATGTATGGAAGTATCGCACCTATTGCTCAAAGCCAGAGTTTCCAAGCTAAATATCGCTCATCGAGTACCTTAGCAACGCCATAAGAGAAATTAATAAATCTATTTATTAATTATAGACTATGTTATCAACGATCAGATTAAGTGATAGTTTATTGTTTTTTAAGAATTTATTAAAATATTCCAAATCAATTAAATCAAAATATATACCTTTACCCCCTTACTAATAACCTAATACTTTGTATTTTAGCTAATATATTTATTGTAGATTTATCTGGACACTCTGCTAATTAGCCAAATATGTTTATTTTTCAACTAAAGTGAGAAAAAGAGCGTGAAGAGCACAACTAAAAATCCATATACAAATAATCAACTGGGTGTCGGCATGATTGAAGTGTTGGTGACTTTGTTTATTTTATCTGTAGGGTTACTTGGTGTGGCATATTTACAATTTGTGGGTTCATTTACAAACTCTGAGGCACTGAGTCGATCTCAATCAGTGTTGGTTGCCCAGCAGTTAACAGAGCGCTTGAGAGCTAGCGCTGTCTTTTCGCCACTCGGTAAAGGTTTGGTTGTGCATAACGATTATTTTGACGAAAGTTTGTATAATTTTTCTGGTATGACTTGTGTAGCTGGACTTCCACATACTTGTTATTGTTTAGAGCGCCCAAACACTATTCCTAACTGCAATGATAATGTTTGCACTGCAGCCCAACTCGCCGTGTCTGATGCTTATGAAGTGTCGTGTTCAGCAGTGGCAGCTAACCCTGAAATAGAGATTAGCTTAAGTTGTGAATTGGACAATAACGCTGCAGATACAGACTTTTGCAGTGTCGGTTCTAGGCATGTAGTCATCTTAAGTTGGCCAGTGGAAAACTGGCAAAATATTAATCGTACTTTGAATGCTGATTGCAATGTTGATGAAGCACTTCCTCATGACTGTGTGTCTGTTGACGTGACATTATGATTGTTTATCGTAAACAAGGTGGGTTTAGTCTGATTGAGTTGATGATATCTCTAACTCTAGGACTTATTTTATCTGCAGCGGTGGTTCAGGTGATGATCAGCAACAATTCTACCGAACGACTAAATAGATCGATTGCATCTGCTCAAGAAAATGGTCGTTTTATAATTGCCAGATTACGTAACGATTTAGTCATGACTGGACGCTATGATCTGTTGCAACCAGACCTTAATAAAGATGTTGATGTCGTAGTTGAGGCTGCCTTTGTGCACAACAATCCTATTCCTGTGGAAGGGGATTTTAGTAATGCTTTAAACAAGGGTGTAAAGGAGGGGGGGGGTGCTTTAAGTGATACATTAATGGTGGCACTACAGGCAAGAAAAGATTGCAGAGGTGCCAGTCATGGTTATGGCGACGAAGAGTTTATGGTGGTCAACGAATACTTTTTAGATGGTACATCTTTAAAATGTCGTGGGTTTGATGGTAGATTTTTACGCGGTTTAAAGACGCAGGTTGATGATGACAATGCATACACGTTATTAGACGATGTGACTAGCTTTCAAGTGCAATATGGCGTCACAGATAATATTAGCTCACAAGATAATTCTGCAAGACCTGTGAAATTTGTAGAAGCAGATACTTTAGGTGCAGAAAAAGCCGCTGGAGCACTGGTTGTCGCTATTCGAATTGCATTGTTACTAAAAGCTGACACGGATGTATTAATCAGCCCCGTCCCAAGGTTTAAACTGCTCAATGAAGAACCGATACAACCTTCTGATAAAAGGTTATTTAAGCAATTTGAAACTACAATCACTTTGCGCAACAGCAAAAATTTCGCTCGAAGTAGAAATATATGAATTATCCTTTAAAACAGAAAAGTTCAGGAATGGTTATGGTATTTGCTTTACTGATACTCATGAGTTTAACCATTCTAGGTGTGTCATCAGTATCTAGTAGCCTAATGCAAAGCAAAATGGCGACATCTATGGAGAAACGGTCTCTTTCATTCGACGCTGCGGAATCTGCTATTGCTGCTGTGATGTTCGAATCCGAAGATGAGATACTACTTAGTACTGCGAATTTAGACGATCCATTGTCTGCTGCTAGGGGAGGTACACAGTTAGATTTAACGGTTCAAAGTATTAGCTGTTTTGAGAATGTTACTTGGACTAATAGAGTGCTCACCAGTTCTGGTTTAAGTGCTGGAACCCAACATACTAGTGCGGGCAATTATACCGATAAACCAGTGGTGAAGAGTTGGTCTCGAGCCGCTTTTGTTGGGGAACAACCTTGTGTTGGCTCAAGCAATGTTATCGGTGGTAGTAATATTAGTTGCCATGTCTTCATTGTAAGAGGGTGCGGGCAATTAGATGGTAGTAATTACGTAGTGGCTAATTCTGTTAATGCTTCAGTTTTTGCACCTGCAACCCAATAAATGGTGTCTTTCATGAAATGTATCAACAAATTTATCGTACCATGGTTGGCGACTAGCCTGACGCTTTGCAGTCTTGTGAGCAGTGCAGACGACTTGGAAATATACTTAGGAACCGCGGGCAGTGAGGTGACCTACAATCCCAATGTGCTTTTTATTATGGATACCTCAGGCAGTATGGGAAGCAAGGATGATGGCGATGAGTCAAGAATGTTACGGGTACAAAATGCGCTAAAAGAAACACTTAATTCCGTCACTAATATCAACGCGGGTTTAATGCGCTTTTCAGATTTTGGTGGTCCAGTTTTATACCCTATTAGGCCGATTGATGACTCCGTTTCTCCAGAGATTATCACTTCAGTTTCACAGGCAACAGATGATGCCTACGAAATAGCTTCATCTGTCAACAATTCTAGTATTACACTGAAATTATCTCAAAGTACCAATGCCGTTACCCTAGGACTTCGTTATCAAGACCTTAATATTCCTCGTGGAGCGGTGATTACTAATGCGTATATTCGCTTCAGTTCAAGTGGCTTTAATAGCGGTGCTACGCAATTAAACTTTAGTGGTGAGCTAATTGGCAACTCAATCACATTCAGTGAAACCAGTAATAATATATCTGCTCGAATTAAAACATCTAATTCAGTACTTTGGGACACTGATAATGACTGGCCAGTGTCGAATGAAACGACAGTGTCTCCTGATCTAAGTAGCATTGTGCAAGAAATTGTCGATCAATCTGATTGGTGCGGAGGTAATTCTTTAAACATCATTGTTGATGGTCAAGGTATCAGCACCAGTAGTGAGCGTGTCTCACCCGCATTTGAGGATGGAGAAGGATTAGGTCCTCAGCTAGTAGTTGTGTATGACGACACTACAGCTACAGGTTGTGTGAAGGGTAGGTTAAGCTATCAGGTTAGCTCACAACGCAATAATGCTGAAGAGCGCAGTGACGGGTATCAATCAACAGGAACAGAACTGACGTTTAGGAACAGTTCAAACAAGCATATCGCTGTCAGATTCCAAAACATAGCCTTACCCCAAGGCGCGAGTATTATAGATGCTTATTTGGAGTTTACTGCTTACCAAAGTAGTCAAAACTCATTCGCTAGTTTTAATATTGCAGGAGTCGACCAAGATGACCCAAGCAATTTTAGACGCTACACGAGGTATCTATTGAGGGATAAGCCAAAAACGACAGCTGTTGCGTGGTCTGGTATTCCACGGTGGTATAGAAATTACACTTATCAAAGCCCTCCAGTGACTAGCATAGTAGAACAGATTGTTGGCCGCGCAGGTTGGACGTCCGGCAACGACATGATGTTTGTATTTTCAGATTTTGTGGGTGTTCGGGGTGCCTACACTTACAATGGAAAACCCTCAGGTACAGTTAGTTTAGTGGTAGAGTATCAAGGTAATGCTACGCCTGGCAGTACATCAACCGTGAGAGAACTGCTTGTCAGTCAAGTCGATGCATTGAGTGCAAGTGGAATGACGCCAATAGTCGATACGCTGTATGAGGCTGCCAGTTATTATGGAGGACTTTCTGTTAATTATGGGAAAACCCGTGGTCAACCATCCGTATCAAGTACAGTACGACGCAACACCAGAGTGAGCCATAGGTTGTCATACCTTGGAACTGACTCCGTTTTACCTGCAGGCTGTTCGGTAGAAAATCTGAGTAGCTCATACTGTATGAATGAATACATTCCACAAGGAGCCACTTACATTAGCCCAGTGACTGATAAAGTCTGTCAGACCAATAACCATATAGTACTTCTATCAGATGGTGTGGCTAATAACAATCACAGTGTGACTGAAATTGAAACATTGCTTGGAAAGTCATGCACTGGTTCTGGTGGTGAACAATGCGGAATAGATTTAACCAAAAACATAGGTGATGGTGATAACTCTAAGATTGATACGCGAGTTTTCACACACACTATTGGTTTTGCAGCGGGTTCAACTGCAAACGCCTTTCTTAATGACATAGCAGTTAGTGGTAACGGTGATTTTTATACTGCAGATAATACTGATGAGTTAGTAGGTGTTTTTCAATCCATATTGAAAACGGTAAAAGATGTTAATGCTACTTTTGTTTCACCAGGTGTGGCTGTCAATCAACTTAACCGATTAACTCATAACGACGAGTTGTATTTTGCATTATTTAAGCCTGCCGAAGGCACTATCTGGCCTGGAAATGTTAAGAGGTATAGGTTAGACGGTTCGGACATTCTTGATAAAAATGGCTTGAGTGCTGTTGACAGTGTAACTGGCTTTTTTAACGATAGTGCTCACAGCTATTGGTCATTATTGGCTGATGGAAATGACGTGCGAGAAGGTGGAACGGCTGGAAAAATGGGTTTGCCTCGTATGGCATACGCTTTTGATGGTGCGGGTACAATTATTAAAACTGACAACTTGTTGCATGAAGACAACGCGAGTTTAACCATTACAGATTTAGCAGTTGGTGCCTTAGCAGATCCAGTTGCCACTCGTGAGACGTTATTAAAATGGGCGCGCGGAGTGGATGTGAAAGATGACGATGCCGATGGCAGTTCAACTGATGCCAGACAAGCAATGGGTGATCCCATTCATTCTCAACCTGTCATCGTTAATTATTCCCTTACAGACAGTGCCGTCTTTGTGGCTACCAATCATGGTTTTTTACACTCGTTCGATCCAACCACAGGCGAAGAAAATTTTGCGATTATGCCAAAGGACTTAATGGATAACTTGTATGATTTATATCTTGATTCTTCGACGTTTTCACATATTTACGGTCTAGATGGAGATATGGTGCTCAGAACAGCAGGTAGTAATATCTACCTCTACGTTGGCATGCGCCGTGGTGGTAATAATTATTATGCTTTTGATATTACCAGCAAAACCAACCCAAAATTAATGTTTAAAATAGAAGGTGGAGTGGGGGATTTTGTAAACTTGGGACAAACGTGGTCAAAGCCCACCGTGACAAAAATTAAAGTAGGGGCTACGAGTCGAAATGTTTTAATATTTGGCGGCGGTTATGATGAAGATCAAGACAGTAAATTAATCAGAAGTACAGACGCTGTAGGTAATTCAGTGTTTATTGTCGATGCTGATAGCGGCGAGCTTATTTGGTCGGCCAGTAATGCTGATGCTGATCTAAATTTACCAGACATGGGATACAGTATTCCTGCCAGAGTTTCTGTTATTGATCGCGACAATGATGGATTCGCCGACCATATGTATGTTGCAGATATGGGAGGTCAATTGTTTAGACTGGATATTCACAATGAAGAGTCAGTCGCAGGTTTAGTCACCGGTGGTTTACTCGCTAATTTTGGCGGCGATATCGAGGCAGATAACAGGCGCTTTTATTATGGTCCCGATATTTCTGAAATAAGTTTAGGCACAGATCATTATTATGCCGTTGTATTAGGTTCTGGTTTTCGTGCACATCCATTAAATACTACTATTAATGATCATTTTTACATGATCAAGGATGAAGGCGTTTTTACTCTTGATGAAAACGGAGATTATGGTTTACCTAGTACCCCCTTAGGTTTAAATAATTTGTATGATGCTACTGAACATTTATTGACATCTTCTGATACCGTGGCTAAAGAGTTAGCATTTGAACAATTCTCAGAGTCTAATGGCTGGTATATAAGCCTTAAAATAGGAGGGGAAAAGGTACTGGCCTCACCATTGATCCTAGACTATCAGGTGATATTTACTACCTACTTGCCAGCCACAGCTAGTGAGAGCGAGTGCGCACCGCCCACAGGTAACAGCCGTGCGTATTTGGTTGAACTTATCAATGGTAACTCGGTGGTAGATTTGAACAATGATGACACACAGTTACATGAAGACCGTTACGCGCAATTAAAACAGACGGGTATAGCTCCAGACACTAAAATTTTGATTGAAGATATTGTTAAGCCTGTCATTTGTTTGGGAACTGAATGTGCTTCGACCGTTATTCAGGTAGATGAAGACGGTAACAAGGTTGCCTGTGGTTCAGACTTTGAGTGTCTAGCCGAAAACATTCACAGCTATTTTGAGCGAGTCCAAAAAAGCAGTTGGAAAACAGAGACAGAGAGACAATGAAAATAACGTTAGGCACACTGAGTAAAAAGCAAAGCAAAAAGCAAAAAGGGTTTTCATTAATTGAATTGATGATAGTGGTGGCTATTATTGGCATTATTACCAGCATTGCATACCCCAGTTATCAAGGGTTTGTTGTTAGCACTAATAGAGGTGCGGCCCAAGCTGACTTGATGAGCCTTGCGGCTGCTATGGAGCGACATAAAGCCGCAAGTTTTAGTTACAAGGCAGCTGCAGTTTCTGCAGCTGATACGGGAAAACCTGCTATTTTCCATCAACATTCGCCATCGGCAGAGCTCTACGACAATCGCAAGTATGATTTGTATATTAATGAGGCAAATGGTGGTGCTTATATTATCGAGGCTCGACCTGTAACAGGTACTTCCCAAGCCGGTAATGGAAACGTTGCCTTTTACAGTGATGGGCGACGAGCATGGGATGAAAACAATAATGGCACTTTCAGCACAACTGAGTTTTGTTGGAGTTGTTAGAGCAGCAGTATTGACTAGCGAATGTGCTTAACTCTGCCTACCTCACCGCTGTCTAATTGTACTTTAATTCCATGGGGATGATTAGGCGAGTTGGTGAGAATTTTTTCGACAATCCCTTCGGTTAAATCACCGGTTCTTTGATCTTGTTTGAGCACGATAGACACTTGTGTACCTATCTTAATATTGGCTCGTTTTGTACCTTCCATTGTTATTTCCTAGTTGTCAGTATTATTTTAAATTCACATAAATCTTCAATTAAACATCAACAGCTGTGGAGTTCTGGGGTAATACAAGTGTATCTGCCATGTAAAATTAACCAATGATGCACATTTACCTTAAATTCGGCAGGTTCTACCTTTCACAATTTTGCTCAATTAAATCAAAATTTTTGCCCATAGCTAATTTAGTTATGCTTAATACTCTAAAATATGGGTGTCTGCGGCTGGCCAGCCAAATACGTTAGTATGTCGATGATAAAAACCAGCCAACAATTTTGAAGATAGGTTAGTGCTAAAAGTGTCTGATGGCAAGCTGCTCGTTGAACGATGTTTAGTAGTAGAAAGCTGTTTTAATATCTTCTCCAAGTTAGTCACTTTAGAGAAAAATACACAACCAGTGATTTCGATTCTTATCATCCCACTCATACTAGAAAGCGGACACACATAAAAGAACGCAGAATTTTGTGGAAGGTTCACACATCTTTATTAGTCAGTACCCTTCAGCGAGTTATCTAACTCGATACCCAGATATCAGAGTGACAAAGCAATGGCTGGTATAAAAAATTGTTGAAACCAATAGAATTTGATATCTTACTTTCACTTGTTATTTCAAAAGCCAAATAATGCAAAAGAATCTTGTTTCTATCATTTTGTTAATCTGTATCGCTGCGCAATCTCCCTTGGTTGCGGCATTAAGTGTGCATGATACGCATCATGATGGTAACACCACAGTCCATGACTACTTTCATGATATTGGACAGCCGCATGAGCACGACGACATAGACGTTGAAAAATTTGAAATTAGTTACTCAAAACAAGCGCTAGAGCATAGTGAAACCTTTCATGAAGGCGGTGTTGTAGGCGTTTTAATTTTCGTACATGCAGCCATTCCAAAGAGACTGCCCGAAGCAAATGTAGACAATCTCGTTGCTTGGTGGGCTCCCCCTTTTATTAAACACAGCACACCTCCCCCAAAAATATAAGACATAAATTTTAGCAAGTGTCTTCTTCTCGTAGGCTATTTTGTTGTGTTTAAATATTTTGGATTGAAATCTCATGGTATATCGTAGTTTTGCCTCTCGCGTGTTTTTCGCTAGAGTGCCCTTTTTATCTCTTTTGGCATTAACCTTATTATTGCTTTCTTTATCAGCTCAGTCTTCACCCGGTGCTCATGGCCCTAACGGCGAGCATCTTGATATGGAGCAAAGCAATCAACCCACCCAAAGACCGAAGTTTGAAATGTACACTGAATCGTTTGAAGTACTAGGTGAGGTGTTTAGCAACGAACTGATTATCTATTTGCATGATTTTGAAACCAATACACCTACTCAATCTGCCAGCATAGATTTAGAAATCGGTTCTTTGACTGCCAGCGCTAGTTTTGATGAGGCTCAAAACCGCTATATCGTCAACGACGTTAACTTTATCAGTGCGCTTAATGTTAGTGGCGAGCATGAAGTGGTTGCGACCATTATCACACAAGATAACGGTGATTTATTGGTGGGCAAATTTATAATGCCCGAAGCGAATGCACAGTTAGATAATGCCGAGCATTCTCATAATGAATCGCATGAGCAGGGGGAAGAGCATCATCTTTTCCCTTGGTGGGCGCTTGGCTTATCGATTGTCGTTTTTGCGTTTGGCTTTTTCTTTGGACGGAAAAACAAAGGAATGAAATCGTGAGAACACTCCTAATTATAATTATGTTTTTTTTAGCTTGGTATGCCATTGCGTCTCCTGGTGCCCATGGCCCGAATGGTGAGCACCTTAGCGACACCGATACTAACTCAGCTGATAGTTTGGGCAGGCAGGCTGATGGCACTGTGCTCATCCCGATGCAGCATCAAGCACTCTTGGGAATTAGAACTCAATTTGTGACTAAACAAATTGTGAAAGGCAGTGTCACTTTAGCTGGTGTTGTCCGTGCTCATCCTGAAGGTCAAGCCCTCGTTCAACCGAGCAGTGATGGTCGTTTTGAGGCACCAGATTCAGGCGTTCTTGCCACTGGCGAAAAGGTGTCAGCGGGTCAAATACTTGGCTATGTTAGATACCAAGATACCGCCTTTGAGTTAGCCAGCCAAACAAGTCAATTATTGGCAGTAAGAAGTCAGATTATGCAGACTAAGCGGGATGTTAAGCGTTTGCGTGACCTGGGTGAGTTGGCATCAAAACAAGCCTTAGAACAACTTGAAACGAGCCTAAAAATTCTCGTTGAACAAGAAGAGGTTTTACAACAAGGTTTAGAGAAGCCTGAGCCACTTATTGCGCCGATATCAGGTGTGTTAATTAACCACCAAGCTAGACGAGGTCGCTGGGTTGAGGCTGGTACGACCTTGTTTGAAATAGTGGCATCAAGTTTACGCCAGATTGAAGCGCTCACCAATGATTCATCTATTTTGGCACAACTCACTACCGCTAAGATCAAAGAGTTTCCTGAGCTTGCTTTGCAGTATCAAGGTTATGCGCCGCAACTCAATGCAGGTATGGTGTCCGTGCACTTTGCGTTAGAAATCCGCACTGACTCTGCATCTTTGTTATTAATTGACCAACCGGTCACAGTGTTCGCTGAGCTTGAAAACATCTTAGAAGGTATTTTATTGCCAAGCGCCGCCATTGTGACTAATAGTGCTAACTTGCCCATAGTGTGGATAAAAGTGTCTGCCGAGCGTTTTTTACCGCAAATTGTGCAGTATCGTGAGGTTTCCCCAAACAAAGTGTTAATTACACAAGGCTTAGGTGCAGATAATCGAGTCGTTATCGCCGGAACGTCTTTACTTAACCAAGTACGCTAGGAGCTTGCATGTTTAATTTATTAGTCCATGCAAGTCTGCGCAATCGACTGTTAGTGTTGACACTCGCACTTATGACCCTTGTTTATGGGTTTTGGCAAGGCAAAGCGTTACCCATTGATGTGTTTCCTGACCTAAATAAGCCAGTGGTCACCGTCTTGACTGAAGCAGGCGGGATGGCGCCACAAGAAGTTGAGCAGTTAGTCTCATTTCCACTTGAGAATATGCTCAATGGTGTAACTGGTGTTACACGTGTGCGTTCAACTTCTGGGATTGGTTTATCTATTGTATATGTAGAGTTTGATTGGGATACGGATGTGTATCGTAACCGCCAGTTAGTGTCAGAACGTCTCGATCAAGTTACATCGCAATTGCCCAGTGATATCACGCCAGTCATGGGGCCGGTGTCATCGATTATGGGCGAGATTATGCTCATTGCCTTGCCTATTGATCTAGCCATTGATCTACCTATAAACACGAATACGGATGTTGAACCGATGCTCGCTCGTGAGTATGCCGATTTCGTTCTGCGTCCACGGCTACTTTCTATTCCTGGAATATCTCAAGTCATCCCTATTGGTGGCGATGTTAGACAAATTAGAGTAGAGCCTAAGCTCGATGTAATGCGTAATTTGGGGATCAGTGTCGAGCAGATGCGCGATGCTATTGAAAGCTTCGCATCAAATAAAGGTGGCGGCTTTATCGATGTCAATAATCGTGAGTTTTTGATACGCCACGAAGGAAGAACGCTCAAACTGGATGACTTGCGCCAGTTAGCCGTTGCCTGGCAGGAAAACACTTCAGTACGTTTAGACCAAGTTGCAAACGTTCGTTACGCCGCTGCTGTAAAGCGCGGTGACGGCGGTTATAACGGTAAACCAGCGGTCATCATTAATGTACAAAAACAACCAGGTGCGGACACGGTAAAGTTGACCCGTGAAATAGAACTAGCGTTAAGTGAGCTTACTACAAGCTTGCCTGACGGCGTTTCTGCGCCGCAAGTGTTGTTTCGTCAAGCTGACTTTATTAAAGCATCGGTTGATAATGTCACCGAAGCGCTAATAGATGGGTCTATTCTAGTGGTGATTGTGCTGTTTGCGTTTTTGTTATCAACACGCACCACTGCTATCTCTTTACTTGCTATTCCTTTATCGCTTGCCTTAACGGTGCTCATTTTCAAGTGGATGGGGCAGACCATTAACGTCATGACCTTGGGCGGTTTAGCTATTGCCATCGGGGAATTGGTTGATGATTCTGTAGTCGATGTAGAAAACATACTTCGGCGTTTAAAACAAAATAGCAAGCAAGACAAGCCCAGTCCTATTTTTGACGTAATATGGCGAGCAAGCGTTGAAGTGCGCTCAGGAATTGTTTATGCGACAGCAATTGTGGTGCTTGTATTTATCCCATTATTTGCACTGCCAGGTATCGAAGGTCGTTTGTTTGCGCCATTAGGTGGCGCTTATATTATTGCCGTATTAGCGTCTTTACTCGTTTCGATGACTGTGACGCCGGTGCTTTGCTATTTTTTATTACCCCAGATGAAGCAACTGCATAAAGGCGATAGCTTTTTAGTCACTTTACTAAAAAAATGGCAGAGTTTATGGCTGTTATGGGCATTGCCCAAGCGTCGCTCAATATTATTAGTAAGCGGTCTGACAGCCCTTATTAGTGCCTCATCCGTTGCCTTCTTTCCTCGTGCATTTTTACCGGCCTTTAATGAAGGCTCTTTGGTATTGGGGGTGATTTTTCAGCCAAGTACCTCACTATCTGAATCTAACAGAATGGGGCATTTAGCTGAGTCTTTGTTGCTATCGGTTGATGAGGTCACCGCGGTTGGACGCCGCACCGGCAGAGCAAAACTCGATGAGCATGCAGAAGGTGTACACTCTTCTGAAATTGATGTTGATTTAGTTGAATCGGAGCGCTCTAGGGAAGACGTCTTGACTGAAATCCGAGGAAAACTAAGCGTGTTACCAGCGCAAATTGCAATTGGACAACCTATTTCTCATCGACTAGACCATCTTCTATCTGGTGTGCGAGCACAGTTGGCAATAAAAGTGTTTGGCGACAATTTAGACGAGCTTCGCATCAATGCCGAAAAAATCAGGCAGAAATTAGAAACCATACCTGGGCTGGTTGATATCAATGTGGAAAAACAAGTGCTGATTCCACAAGTGTCGGTCAGATTAAGACCAGATAAGCTTTTACAATATGGTTTGAGTCCGGGTAAGGCAATAGAGCGCTTAGCGTTGTTAACCGATGGCGAACACGTTGTGGACATTATCGATGGTGTAAAGCGCTATGCATTAGTGATGCGTTTAGATGAAAAAGCGAGAAGCCCTCAGGCACTAGGCGCAGCACTGATAGACACTCCAGCAGGTGCTATTCCCATCGCAAACATTGCTGACATCAGATTAAGCGATGGGCCAAACCAAATCCTAAGAGAAAACGGCCGACGCAGGCTTGTAGTCTATGCAAACAGCACGGGAGTGGATGTAAAGGAACTGCTGTCAGCAGTGCGCGAACAAGTGAATGAAGTTGAATTAGGCGCAGATAGTTTTATCAGTATTGAAGGGCAATTCTTAGCGCAAGAGCAAGCCATGCGTTTGTTAGTGTTATTATCAAGCATCTCGTTTGCACTCATATTCTTAGTGTTGTACATACGGTATAAATCTTTCGTATTTGCCAGTATTATCATGAGCAGTTTACCCATGGCGCTATTAGGCGCGGTTGCAGCAATGTGGTTAACGAATACTCCACTTTCGGTTGCATCTGTTGTTGGCTTTATCACACTTACCGGCATTGCTTCACGCAACGGTATATTAAAACTGAGTCACTATCTCAACCTAATAAAATTTGAAGGAGAACAATTTAACACCCAGTTAATTGTTAGAGGGGCGCAAGAAAGATTGGCTCCTGTGATGATGACATCCATGGTGACTGCATTTGCACTTATACCATTATTAATGGCTGCGGATGCGCCTGGTAAAGAGATCCTGCATCCTGTTGCGGTAGTTATCTTCTCAGGACTATTAACTTCAACTTTATTAGACACCTTGCTGACGCCTTTGCTGTATCGGGAGTTTGGCGGCAAGGCAACCATGCTTTGGCAAAAACGTAAGTCAGACGAATTAATGTAAATAGGTTTATTCTGGCGACGCCTTATTGAAGTTCGTCAAAATGGAGTGTAAATATGAAAGCAATAATAAACTTAGTAACGATAGCACTAATAACTTCAGCAGTGTTGGTATCAAATGCATCGGCACATGGAAGCTTAGAGCCGATGCATGGCGGCGTGGTCAAAGAGTCGCATGACATGGTATTTGAGCTGGTCAGAGAGGAAAAGTCAGTCAGTCTTTATGTACGTGATCACGGTGAAGCATACCCAAGCACTGAGCTTGTCGCTAATGTTGTGGTATTAGCAAACAAAAAGAAAAGTGAGGCATCATTCATCCCATCTGGAGGAAATACAATGGTGGCTGACATTATTATCAATGACGGTGCAAAGGTATTGATTCGAGTCAGTGAAGGAGATCATCACCCGGTGACTATTCGTTATAGTTTTTAGAACTGTTGAGGGGAAATCCATAAGTGGAGTTTTATGCGAGGTTCTTAGGTCATTGCGCATAAGGAAATAAATGCTTCCGATAATATTTTGGCATTTACAAACCAATGGCGAGGGTTAGATATTGTAGATAGCTTCAATTACAATTTTTAAACGCGTACGTATCCTTTTGCAGTTGTTGAAACGGCTGGCAGACCTTAATCGTACGTCTGCAACTCACTTCTTACTGACAAAGAGAACTATAGAGCCCGGCATATCACAGTGGTGTTAGACAACTACTTAGAATGTTTTTATTCTATTTTATCTTTGAACTCGCACAAGTCTTCGATGATACAAGAACCGCATCTTGGCTTACGTGCGATGCATGTATATCTGCCATGCAAAATTAACCAATGATGCACATCTACCTTAAACTCGGCAGGTATCACCTTTAACAATTTTTGCTCTACACAATCAACGTTTTTGCCCATAGCTAATTTAGTTCTGTTTGAGACTCTAAAAATATGGGTGTCTACGGCTATGGTAGGCCAGCCAAAAGCTGTATTTAATACCACATTAGCTGTTTTCCGCCCCACGCCTGGCAACGCTTCTAATGCCTCTCTATTTTGGGGTACAACTGACTCATGTTGGTTGATTAACATGCCACAGGTTTTAATCACGTTCTGCGCTTTGGCATTAAATAAACCGATAGTTTTGATATAGGTTTTTAATCCGTCGACACCCAGGGAATAGATAGTTTCTGGGGTGTTAGCAATTGGATATAGTTTATCTGTTGCTTTGTTAACGCTCACATCTGTCGCTTGCGCAGATAAAATCACCGCGATCAACAACTCAAAAGGACTGGCAAAATTAAGCTCTGTTTCGGGGTGAGGGTTGGCATCGCGCCAGCGAGTCAACATTTCTAAACGTTTTTGTTTATTCATTTAACATCGATTTATACTCTAAAAAATCTAAAATCTAAAATCTAAAATCTAAAATCTAATTGTTTATGGCTCTCTCAGCCCTCTGTCGTGACACGCGCCCGTTGCACGACCTTCGTTTCAGATTTAGCGGCAAACAAACGTTCCATATGACTATCCAATACATTTTTAAGGGCAATTAACAGACCCATACACAAAAAAGCACCGGGTGGTAAAATCGCCAATAAAAATGGGCTGTCTGTTTCAAATACGGTTATTTTTAATATAGAAGCCCAGTCGCCTAATAATAAGTTGGCACCATCAAACAAAGTGCCGTAGCCTAATAATTCACGCATTGCACCTAATAATACCAATACTAAAGTAAATCCCAGTCCCATCATTAAACCGTCAAAAGCTGATTTGCCAACTGTGTTTTTAGATGCATATGCTTCAGCACGCCCGATAATTGCACAATTAGTGACTATCAGTGGAATAAAAATGCCTAGGGCTTGATACAGTTTAAATGTGTAAGCATTCATTAAAAGCTGCACTATAGTCACAAAAGAAGCGATAATCATCACAAAAATTGGGATCCGAATTTCGCTAGGCACCCAATTACGGATTATCGACACTGTGGTATTTGAACCAATCAATACTAGGGTGGTGGCCAGACCTAAACCCAATCCATTAGTAACAGTCGCTGTTACTGCAAGTAGAGGGCATAAACCCAGTAATTGCACCAATGCAGGGTTATTTTTCCACAGCCCCTGCCAACTTAACTCTTTAAATTCGCTCATTATTTACTCTTATTATCGACACTCATATTGATCGCCACGGTGTTTTCAACATTATTTACGGTGTTGTTTAAAGCACAGCCGTTGGCAGCGCTAAAAATAGTCGTTTTATTAGCTAAATAATATTCCACACTTGCTCTTACCGCATTGACTACTGCTCTTGGTGTAATAGTGGCACCAGTAAACTGGTCAAACTGTCCGCCATCTTTTTTAACTGCCCAATTTGAGGCCATTTCAGCAGTGTAAACTTGATTGTCGAAGTCCAAAACCCAATCGTTAATACGTAGATCAATTTTATCACCCAAGCCCGGAGTCTCTTTGTGATCGAGAATTCTCACACCCGTTACCTTGGCCGAATCTAATTTTGAACTGGTTACACCGACGACTAATTGGATTTTTCCGCTGTAACCATCTGGGGCAGTCGTTTCTATAGCCGCTGCAACCGGCCTCCCTTGTTTGGTGGCTCGATAAATATGTTGTGGTTGATCAGAGCCCAACATTTCAACTGAAGTCACTAACGCACAATCTAGCTGGATTGAATTGTCATAACTGCCTTCATCGATAACTGCGTTGAGTATGGACAGCAGTTTTTGCTGTTGTTGCAAAGCAATTTGATCTCTAGTGCCAAAGTAGGTGAGTGAAATCAGTCCCGTTGTGATAACGGCAAAAACTGCCAATGCTAAGCCATTTTTGCCCATTGTATTTAGCACCTTTTTTGTCATGGCTGGGCCCTGTTTTTAGGTTTTTGTTTGTTTGAGGAATGACCATATGTGCGTGGGCGAGTATAATAATCGATCAAGGGAACAGCCATGTTCATGATCAGCACTGCAAAGGCCACTGCGTCAGGGTAGCCTCCCCATTCTCTTATGAGATATACCCACATACCAATAGTTGCACCAAAAATTATTCTACCTTTATTTGTAGTTGAACCAGATACAGGATCGGTGGCAATAAAAAATGCACCTATAATAATGCTCCCGTTAAAAAGATGGAAAAGGCTGGAAGGATATAAATCACCATCTACTAACGACATTATCAATGCACAGACGAGCAACCCGGCAATCATACTAACGGGTATATGCCAATTAATAACTTTTTGTTTGAGCAGATATAGCCCCCCAAGCAGATAACCAAAGCTTATCCAACTTGATGCCACTCCTAACCCAGAAATGACACTATCAAAAATCGGGAATTCTATTGTTTCTGAATAGGTAAGTCCTTGTGCAAGTCCAGTTTTGACTGTGTCTAGAGGTGTGGCCATTGTCACGCCATCAATACCTGTTCTGAGTTGAGCAAGACTAAAACCCTCAACACTAAAATCAGTGAATATTGCGTATAAAGCATCCATAAAATTATGATTATATTGAGCCAGATTGACCGGTGGGATCCATTGGGTCATTTGCACAGGAAAAGACACTAGTAACATAACATAAGCCGCCATGGCCGGATTAAATACATTAAAACCTAGACCGCCGTACAATTGTTTAACGATACCAATAGCGAAAAATGTACCAATAACAATTACCCACCAAGGAGCAAAGGGTGGAATACTAACTGCCAATAATATGGCTGCCAAAACAGCACTATAATCTTTTAATGCTCGCTCAAAATCACGTTTCCGAAGTTCTAAAATAGACGCTTCAGTAACAATTGCGGTGATAACTGCAAGCACAATCTGAATGATAGTGCCCCAACCAAAAAACCAAGTCTGTAATAATATGCCGGGTATCATGGCATAAATGACCAAGCGCATTACTTGTCCGGTATCACGACGAATATGCTGGTGCGGTGAACTCGCTAACCTAAATCTCATAAAAGCGGATCATTTTTTTCAGCCGCTTTTTCAGCCGCTTTTTTGGCATTGGCTTTTGCCACAGCAACAGCAATTTTGCGTTTTTTTATTTCCACTTGTTGTTCTTCTATATTTACTAGATCCACTGGATTATCAGTTTCGGTGTTGTTCAGCTTTTGTGCTGGTGCTGTTTTATCAGACGTACTTTGATTGTTTGTGATTTTTTGTGCATCACGTTTCGCTCTAGCCTTGGCCACTGCAGCAGTAATTCTAGCTTGTTTGTTGTCAGCTTTAACTTGTTGTTGCTCTTGTTGGTGTATATGATTTGCGTGGATGGCGAAGCAGTGAAAGTGGGAGTGGTCCTTGGCGGATGGCAGGCATTCTCCAGAGGGTGCCGACTTTGTGTGGACGACTCTTAGGAATAGTGAGGCGAGGAGCACTGCGAACACTCTTGTCGTCGGCATCTTATTAGTGTCGATCGTTTTGCCTTCTTACGGAAATGGCATACCGAGAACAATAACAACGGCGAACAGTCAGTGAGGAGTGAGGAGAGACGGCGACATTTGAAAATGACCTAGAAAAGTGATGGACGACTGCGGTCCGACGTTTTCATTATTTCCGTTGGGGGAGGGCCTGGCGTGATAGTAGCCATGTGACACCATAGTTCGTTGGATCTGGTACCGAATTGCTTAAACGATGAGAAAAGCCAAGAA
>OOGD01000036.1_pt1 | contig 33286 bp, 29 predicted proteins | sample 1670381 | NCBI WGS metagenome assembly OOGD01 (sample SAMEA98146918, study PRJEB22522) | marine metagenome | biome: marine biome; feature: marine water body; material: sea ice | place: Arctic Ocean | collected 14-Sep-2015 | depth 1.3 m | reverse complement strand
TCCATGTGCAGCATCAGCCCGATAGCACTCAGTAAGAGTGCAAATGCCACCGGTAAACCGAGCACAATGCTACCAAGCAACACGGATAGAAAAAGAAACAAGGTCATGGTGTGTCACTCAAAACAGGCGGCTGTGATTCCTTCGAAAATAGTCGAAATATTCCAAGACCTGTCATCATAGCCCCAGAAATGAACCCACTCAGATAAAGCAGCCCGCGGGGTAATCCGGTAAGCCGAGAAATATTATCCCAATTCGACAGGGTTTGTTTGTAGCAGCCAATCATTAGCATCAGCGCGCAAACGACAATGACAAACCAGATTAAACGTTGAATGGCGGGTACTAGCTTTGGGACCCAGGCGCGGGTGATTTCGGTGACGGCCAGATGTTTGTTGTCACGCAAGCAAATCACTGAGCCAAGCATCACAACCCAGACGAAACTGAGGCGCGATAACTCAACCGAAGAGCGCAGGCCCGAATCGAATCCGTAACGCAATACAACGTTGGTAAAAACCATCGCAATCATGAAAACTAGCAATGCGGCCATTACCCAATCGATGATTTTCCAGACTGTATTCACCCTTCCCCCTAACAGCGCTTATTAGTTTGCAAACATAATCTGCGTTTTCATTGCCTGCGCTCTATCTGACGCTACTTCAAATGCTTGTTCAGCCTGATCAATGGGAAAGCTATGAGAAATGAGCGGCTTGACATCGACTAACCCCGACTGCATCAGCTTTACCGCTAACGCAAATTCTTCATGAAATCGGAATGACCCACGAATTTCGAGTTCCTTTGCGGTGATTTGCATCATCGGAACTGGCATATCACCACCTAGTCCGAGCTGCATAATGACCGCTCTCGGACGCAACGCAGGAATGGCACCCGCTAATGCCTGAGGCGCGCCAGTGCATTCAAATAAAACGTCAAAGCTACCTTTGTCAGCCAGGTAGGGTGACAGGCCATCAGGCTCCTCCGCCATGTTGATCACCTTGTCTGCGCCGGCCAGCAAAGCGTATTGCAGTGCATTCGGCACTAAATCGGTCACGACAATTTCAGCAGCACCAGCGCGGCGTGCGGCAACAATGCAAAGCGCACCAATTGGACCACAGCCCGTGATGAGTACTCGTTTACCTAGCATTTCGCCCGCTCTGAGAGTTGCATGAAGGGCGACCGACAAAGGCTCAGCCATGGCCGCTTCAGCGGGTGTTAAACCTTCAGCACGAACACATTGGCTAGCATCAACAATGAGTTCTTCCTGGAAAGCACCTTGAATATGTGGATAGGGCATTGCAGAACCATAAAACCGCATATTTAAACAGTGATTGAGCAATCCTTCGTTACAAAAGCGACAGTCGCCACAGGGCCGTGAAGGCGAGATAACCATTAGTTCACCTAGTTCGAAACCGTCAACTCCCTCACCAATCTGATCAGCATAACCAGAAAACTCATGTCCAGGCACCATCGGTTCTTTTAGCGTTATTGGGCCAAATCCACCTTTATTGTAATAATGCAAATCAGACCCACAGATGCCACCAACGGCTACTTTAATTTTTATCTGACCAGGGCCAGCTAACGGAATCTGACGTTCTTCGATTCTCAGGTCTTTTGCTTTGTGAATGACTAGTGCGCGCATTTTTTGTTAACTCAGATAAAATTTACAGGACGGGCGTTAATAGGTCTTGGCCGTTAAAATAAGCCGACAGATTATCTCGAACGAGTTGACCCATGGCCTTACGAGTTTCGACCGTGCCTGATGCTTGATGAGGTTGTAGCAATACATTGTCCAGCGCTAGAAAGCGCGGATTAATAGCGGGTTCGCCTTCAAATACATCGAGGGCTGCAGCCCCTAAAGCACCGGATTCAAGTGCAGACAGCAATGCCTCTTCATCAATGTTAGAAGCACGGCTGATGTTGATGACCATTCCTTCAGAACCCAACGCATTTAATACGTCGAGGTTAACAATGTGGCGCGTCTTAGCGCTGGCGGCAAGGGTAACAAAAAGAAAGTCTGACTTTTGCGCGAGTTCAACGGCGCTTTCGGTAAAAGTCCATTGTGACGCATAGTCTTTGGCCGACACATCTGAGTAGGCAATATCCATATCGAATCCGTCTAATCGTTTAGCAACTTCGTAACCAATTCGACCTAGGCCAAGTATGCCGACACGTTTACCGTGAACACGAGAAGCCAATGGAAACAAACCTTTATTTACCCATTGCCCAGAACGAATCCAATCTTCACCTTTCACCATACTACGCGACATTGCGAGCATCATAGCCACCCCGAAATCGGCGACGTCTTTGGTCAAAACATCAGGCGTGTTCGTTACATGAACCCCATTGGCTTTGGCTGCGTCAAGGTCAACAGCATCGAAACCAACACCGTAGACAGAAATAATTTTTAATGCCGGTAAAGCGTTAATCAAATCTGCATCAGCGCCCAGTTCGCCTCGGGTAGCAATACCCTGAATGGTTGATCCGTGTTTGGCTAAAAACGCAACTTTGTCATTAATTTCAAAATAGCGATGCACAGTAAACAATTCATTCAGCGCACTTTCGTCCCAGGCGGGATAGGTGCCGATTTGTAGTATGTCTGGTTTGCTCATTTAGTTTTCTCGTAATACAAATAGTAGCGAATAAAATATAAAACTTTATAAATGTTATCGATAACTTAGTATCTGTTATTCGTTTGACATGTCAATAATAATTTAGTTTTGACGATATTTATTAAATTAAAAGCAGAGCCATCGTCTAAAGTCAACCGAGCTAGACCTTCTCTTGATTTTGTTTGTTATCGGTAACATACTACGACTAATTACATGTCAAATTAGATTGACGTAAATAGAAAGGCTAAATATAAACATGAAGAATCTTTTTGACCTGACAGGTCAGCGCGCATTGGTCACTGGCTCGAGCCAGGGAATTGGTTTCACACTAGCGCAGGGACTGGCAGATGCCGGTGCCTCAATCGTGATTAATGGTCGAGACGAAAAGAAGCTAAATCAGGCTTGTGTGGCTTTGCGTGAACAAGGCGCCTCGGTAGAAATACTTGCATTCGACGTAACTGATTATCATGCAGTTAAGCGTTCTGTCGACCAGTTTGAAGCGGAGAACGGCGGTTTCGATATTCTTGTTAATAATGCTGGCATGCAACATCGTGGTCCGTTGGAAGACTTCGAGCCAGATGCGTTTGAACACCTAATGCGTACCAATGTTTCGAGTGTTTTCAATGTTGGTCAAGCGGTCGGAAAACACATGATTGAACGTGGTCGGGGCAAAATTATCAATATCGCATCGGTCCAAACCTCACTTGCAAGACCGAGTATTGCACCCTACACCGCTTCAAAAGGCGCAGTTGCCAACCTGACCAAAGGCATGACCACTGATTGGGCAAAATATGGGCTACAAATTAACGCCATTGCACCAGGTTATTTTGATACACCACTCAATGCGGCACTAGTAAGCGATCCTGAGTTTAGCGACTGGTTGAGCAAACGCACGCCAACGGGCCGATGGGGGCAACTGCCTGAGCTAGTCGGCGCCTGTGTATTTTTGTCTTCTGCGGCTTCTAGTTTTGTCAATGGTCAGGTACTTTATGTCGATGGCGGAATCACCGCCTGTATCTAACGGATCACCATCAATGAAACCACGTCTGATGGTAGTAATGGGTGTTTCGGGTTCAGGAAAATCTTCGATCGCATCAAGTTTAGCTAACGCACTAAATGCCACTTATCTCGATGCAGACGATTACCACTCAGCGACCAATATCGATAAAATGAGCCGAGGTGAAGCGCTTACAGATACCGACCGCTGGCCTTGGTTAGAAAATTTTGCTGCAATAATGGTTGATCAGAAAACGATGACCGTTGGTGCCTGCTCCGCGTTACGAACAAAGTATCGACAACATATTCTGACAGCGGCAGGGGAACCGATTTTATTTGTTTATCTTGATGGCCGTAAATCCCTGATTCGACAGCGCATGTTGCAACGTAAGGCCCATTTCATGCCAGATAGCCTGCTAGACAGTCAGTTTGAAACACTTGAGCCACCCGAAACCGATGAGCTAGCAATATCAGTTGATATTCAGGGTTCAGTCAGCCAGATCACCGACCTGATCGTGCAGCAATTAAGAGAAATACACCTATGAGTAGTAAAATCGCTTTAATTGGGGCTGGCGTGATGGGCAATGCCATTGCCACACGTTTGCTAGAAGTGGGTAACCGGTTAAGTATTTATGACCGAAATCAATCTAAAATCGATGCCTTGGTTGAAAAAGGCGCGACGGCAGCAACATCAGCCGCATCAGCCGCAGCCACTGCTGACTATATAATTCTTAGTCTGAATACTGCTGCCATTGTTAGCACCGTAGTTTTCGGTCAATCTGGTGTAGCAGAACAAGCCAGACCTGGCGCCCAGATTATTGATATGTCGTCTATCGATCCAATTTCCACTAAAGCATTGGCCGCACAAGCACAGGACAAAGGCCTGCGCTGGTTAGACTGCCCGTTATCCGGTGGCGCACCCAAAGCTTTAGCTGGTAAGTTAACGGTAATGGCCGGTGGCGACGAAGCTGACTTCAATGCCGCCAGCATTGTCATGAATCAACTCTGTGCTAATTTCACCTTAATGGGCTCGGTTGGTGCTGGCCAAACAACCAAACTCATTAATCAGGTTTTATGCGGTTTACATTTTGTTGCTGTCGCCGAGGCCACACAACTCGCAATTGATGCTGGAATGGACGCAAGAAAAATCCCTCAAGCACTTAAAGGAGGACGAGCTGATAGTGCTATTTTGCAGGAATTTATGGCCAAAATGGCGACAAAAGATTACAGCCCGACAGGACGTATCGATAATATGGTAAAAGATTTAAACAGTGTACAAGATCTTGCGCGTTCAACAAATACGGCTATGCCACTGACGGCAGTTTGTGCCGAAATCCATCGTCACCTCATGCATTCAGGGTTTGGTGGGGACGACAATGCCGCCTTAATGAAATTTTACGCGAAAAATGAAGAGTAAAGAATAAAGCTAACCCGCCGTGCTTTTTCTGACAATTAATCGCGTTGGGATGTCGATGTTAGCTGGGTCTTTAGAGTGTGTTTTGTCCGCCAGTGATGATTTAATTACTTCGGCTACCTGGGTACCAATCCCCCGCGCACCGACATCTATGGTAGTAATTTCGGGCAATGCATTCGCTGATATATCGTAGGCTCCGAAACCTGCAATGGCAATATCATCTGGGATTGTAAGGCCTCTTTTCTGGCAGGTCATCATCGCACCAAAAGCAGACAAGTCAGAAGCACACATTACAGCGTCCGTATCTGGATATTGATCCAGTAGTTCGTGCATGGCTTTGGCGCCGCCAGCCATGGTTAATACCGGTTGATCCGACTGCCACAGGCGGTCGGTACCTAAACCAAAATCGCTAATTGTTTCAACAAAACCCCGGCGCCTGTCTGCACCTCGAATATCGCTGTCGGTATCACCACCAATGAAACCAATTTTTCGGTAACCCTGATCATACAGATGACGCGCCATTATTCGACCGGCGCGAGCGTTCGAAAAACCAACCACATGATCGATTGGTGAAGGGGGCGAATCCCACATCTCCACAATAGGAACACCACTAGAATACAGGTACTGCCGGCAGCGCTCGGTATGAACACCACCCGTAATGACGAGCGCTTCTGGACGCCGAGTTAGCAATGTTTTGACCAAACGTTCCTCTTCGTCCATCTTGTAATCGGTATAGCCAAGTAATACCTGCAACCCTGAATTCCGTAAACCTTCGGTCAAGCCGCGAACGGTGAATGCGAAATTGGCGTTATTAATAGATGGAATAATCACTGCGACAAATCCAGTTTTGCGCGACGATAATCCGGCAGCCGTGCCATCAAGCACATACCCCAATTTATCGGCAGCATCTAGAATTTTAATGCGAGTTTCGTCTGAAGTTGAGGTATCAGCGCGTAAAGCACGTGACACTGTCATGGAGGAAAAACCCGTCAAACGTGCCACATCACTCATGGTCGGTGTTTTTATCTTCGGCATATAAAGAGGCTTCTTTTTAGTTAATTTTAACTGACTACTGACAAATCTACAAAGGTATATTGTTATCGGTAACAAAAATTAGAAGTCCAAAAGAATCTTTAATCTATCATCAGAGATTAATCTAACGGGTTTAAATCACATCTAATGAATTGCTCATACATAAGACAAGTCCAGCCATAGTCTTTAATATCATATAGGCAATGTCGAAAGGTTATCTAGAAAGATCCTCAATATTTATTCTGAAGTAAAACCTGGCTTATAATTTAAACGCTGTAATTACTGGCTCTATTAAATTTAAGTCCCAGGATCAGTCGATAGCAAACTACTGCAAGTGCCTCCTTGCTATACAGGGTGATAACAATTTCATCAGGGTCAATCTGGTAACCGGAATCGATCATTGTACGGACAATTTAGCGTTAAAATAACATGATGGTGGCTAAACCGAGAAACGCAAAAAAACCGATGGCATCGGTCGCCGTTGTCAGTACTACACCACCCGCCAACGCTGGATCAACACCTATCCGTTTTAATATCAACGGAATGAATGTTCCAGCCAAGGCGCCGGTAAAAATAACGATCAACATAGCGGCGCCAAAAACCAGTCCCAACATCAAATCATTAAACCAGTAGTAGGCAACCGCGGCGACAACGCCGGCCCAAAAGAGACCATTGAAGCAACCGATAATGAGTTCGTGCGCTGCTAATTTCCATATGTTGCGCCGGCTAATTTGGTCCAGCGCCATCCCTCGCGTCACCAGCGTTAGTGTTTGGATTCCTGCCACACCACCCATACTGGCAACTACCGGCATCAACACTGCCAGCGCTACCATTTTCTCGATTGACCCTCCAAATAAAGCAATCACCCACGCCGCCAGAAAGGCGGTCATTAGATTAATGCCGAGCCATATAGCTCGGCGTAACGAACTATTAATGACCGGCGCAAACATATCCTCATGCTGGTCTAAACCGGCACGCCCCAATATTTCACGATCAGCACGGTCACGTATCACATTGATAACATCATCAACGGTTATACGCCCCACGAGATAGCCTTTATCATCAATCACGGGGGCTGACAGCAGGTCCTGATCTTCAAAGATTCGGGCCACTTCGAGCGCTGATGTTAATGGTGTGATACCCACAACGTCACAACTCATGACATCACTCACTGTTGTGGAGAAGTCGTATGAGACTAGATAGCTCAACGGAAGTATTCCCATAAAATGGTTATGTCGATCGATTACCATCAGACTATCAAGATGCTCAGGTAGTGAACCTTCGCGCTGACGTAAGCGGCGTAGATACCGTAATACCGCATTAAAAGAAACATCACCCCGCACAGCCGTGGCGTCAACATCCATCAAACCACCCGCAACGTCATCAGGATAGAGCTTAACCTGCTCATAGCGTTGGCGCCGGTGAATATCCATTGTCTGCACCATAGCACTCACAACGGACATTGGTAGATCATCGTCCAGATCGGCGATTTCATCCATTTGCATTACCGACAAACAAGCGATCAGCTCTTTTTCATCGGTTTGCTTAATCAAGCTTCTACGCAGATCACCCTGCAGCTCCAGCAGCACCTCTCCTTTTTTTATACGAGGCAACTGTCGCCACAAAAGGCTTCTTAAATCTCTGGGCAACGATTCAATCACGCGGGATATTTCTGCCGGTGACATGGACTCAAGCAAACTTGCCACGCCACTTTTGGGACTTTTCTCAAGCGCATCAGTAATTAGATCGACCTGTTCTTGCAAACGTTTACTCATGAACTTTTCCTCGTAAAGAGCTGATTGTTGATCGAAGTTGAAATGACTCTATTAACACAAAAAATCGCTATTAAATTATACCTTGCTGCGAACATCGGTGTTCGATTCAGATAGTAGCTGGCGCATCTAGAAAGGATGATAATAACTTTACTCAAGAGGCCTCTAAAAACAAACTGCGATTACGCGATTGCCCTTGTGTCAGGGCTATTGTCGCCACTCAGCATTTTCAAGTCGTGATTACCAATCCCTTCCATTGCTTAGTTCTATAACTTCTACTATCTTTTAAATGTCATTTTTTATAACTAATTGAGGGTTGGCGTATGTCGCTGCGTTTGGGTATTGATACCGGTGGCACTTTTACCGATGCAGTGTTGGTCGATGATGATAAGACAATCGTCGCTGCTGAAAAAAGTCTGACGACGCGCTTTGATTTGGTGATTGGCATTGGTGAGGTAATTTCAAAATTACCCACTGACAAACTAAAGCAGATTACGATGGTGTCTCTCTCCACCACGCTGACGACTAATTCGGTAGTAGAAGATTTAGGCGCACCAGTCTGCGTATTGCTACCAGGTTATAACGAGGCCCAAGTAAAACAAAGTGGCTTGCTTGACATACTGCCGGCACAGTTTGTTGTCATACTTGGTGGCGGTTACGATGCGGTTGGCGTCGAACAACAGGCTTTGGATGAAGACGCCGCGCGTGCTGCCATTTTAAAGCTACAGGATCAAGTGTCTGCATTTGCCATATCGAGCCTGTTTGGCACTCGAAATTCCAGTCACGAAATGCGTTTGAAAGCACTGGTCATTGAGCTAACCGACATGCCAGTCATCTGTGGTAATGAGTTAGCTTCAAGTCTGGGCGCTCCCAGACGCGCTTTAACGGCGGCACTCAATGCGCGCATGGTGCCACCGATTAAAGAGTTAATCAGGTCTGTATTAAAAGTCATGGATCAACATAAGATCGATGCCCCTTTGATGATTGTAAAAGGCGATGGCTCGCTTGCCAGTTTAGACAACGCGATCGAAAAACCCATCAGCACGGTGCTCTCTGGTCCAGCGGCTAGCGTCATCGGGGCCTGTCAATTAAGTGGATTGCAAAATGCAATAGTGGCAGATATGGGCGGTACCACAACAGATATTGCCATAGTCACTAATGGTCAACCCGAACTCTGCGCAGATGGTGCAATGATTGGTGACTGGCAGCCGATGGTAGAAGCGGTGCGTGTCAGCTCTATCGGGTTGGGCGGTGATAGCGAAGTTCGCTTTGGCGGTCACAAAGGCTTAAACATTGGACCCAGGCGTGTTGTTCCCACCAGTTTACTGGCGCATTTATATCCAGAGATTATTCCTAAACTGGAAGCTCAATTAACCGGCATGGTGAGCGCTCGAAGTAATCGGTTTGTGATGCGCTTAGAGAATAATCAGGCTTTACTGAATCAGTTGAACCCTATCGAATTAAAAGCTTGGGAATTATTAGCCGATGGGCCAATTGAGATCGATTCAATCGTAGTCAGAAATCGAAACCTTGCCCGCGCCCTGGCCCGTTTAAAACGCTTAGGCTTGGCTATTTATAGCGGATTTACACCAACCGATGCAGTCCATGTGCTTGGCATCAATTCCCATTGGAGTAGTAAAGGTGCCGAATTATCAGCCCGAATTTGGATGCGTCAAATGCGCTACCTTTATGGCTTTGGCAATTGGCCTGCAGACGACGTGCAGAACGCCTGCAACCAAGTATACGACCTGGTAAACGCGACCATCTGTCGCTTATTAATTGAGGTCGGTTTGAATGAATCAGATTTGACCCGAGACGGTCGAACTCAATCAGTTACCGAGCTACTGACAAAAATGGTGCTTGATCAAAGTCAGCACGACAAAGACAATCCACTGTTTAAACTCGAATTTGCCAAAGGCTATCCCATTGTTGCTGTCGGCGCACCCGCTTCTGGTTATTATCGTGATGTAGCCGAAAGGTTACACATCGGTTTGCATATGCCCGAACATGCCGATGTCGCGAATGCTTTTGGTGCAGTCATGGGTAGTATCGTGCAGCGATCACAAGTAACAGTGACACAGCCAGTGCATGGCACGTTTCGTTTATTTCATAATGACCAACCAAAAACGTTTGACACGCTAGATGAAGCCAAACTATGTGCTGAAGCAATCGTGTTAGAAGAAGCCAAGGTGAAAGCCGTTAGTGCTGGCGCTAAGAATCCAGCAGTCACTTTAAGTTATGAGAATACGCATGTCATAGATGAAGTCGACGGTGAACTATTCCTGGAGTCGGTCATTATTGCCACTGCCATAGGACCCGCCTGCGACTGGCGCGTTAGTGATTGACGATTAAAAACTTAAAGTCGAAGATTGTTGATTTAGAGCTGGGGCTAAAACCATACGGATTACATTTGCGTGGTTTATTGCCTCTAAATGACGATGACAAAAACACGCTAACTCAGCCAATTTCAAAGTTAGCCAATAAGAACAATCTGGCCATTGCATTGGTTGGCAACATTGGTTCATCATTTTGGCCCCAGTTTACTGTTGCGCCTGAGTATACCGATGGTATGCCCGATCCACTCGACCGATGGAGTAAACGAGTCGCCTCACAACTAAGCAATGACCTCGATTCTGCTCCCCTATTCCCTTCTGACGGTCCACCGTATTTTCCTTTTCAACAATGGGCAAAACGAGCCGAGGGATTATCGCAATCACCAATAGGATTGCTGATACATCCACAATACGGACTTTGGCATGCTTATAGATTTGCGCTGATACTATCGATTGATGAAGTTTTGCCCGAATCAGCAGACATAGTCAAATCGCCCTGTATAAGCTGTGCAGAACAACCTTGTCTTAATAACTGTCCAGTAGGCGCCTTAACGACGAATGGTTATGATGATCCTAAATGCGTGGGATACCTGGAACTAAATACTGGTTGTGATTGCAATCAACAAGGCTGTCAGGCGAGAAATGCTTGCCCTGTCGGCAATATTCATCGCTACGTCGATGCTCAGCATTTATTTCATCTGCGGGCTTTTATTGGGGCTCATTAAAGAATTTTTGGATAATTTAGATAGAGAATTAACAGCAACCAGTCGAAGAACGCTAATGAAGAAAGGTGTGCCTGCTCAGACTAGGCTCAGGGTGCGATGCTAACCGAATTCATCCGTATGCCTAACGGTCCACGAACAATATAAACCTCAAAAATCTCTCCATCTCGTTCGACACTTATGGGAACAGAGTCATTGGCATTGCCCCCAGTGGTCGCCTGACGCAGTTCGAAGCCGCTATAGATACGTTTGTTGTCATAACGCAGAATATGATCGCCAGCCTGAATACCCGCAGTGCCCGCTGGTGCAGTGGCGAGTACACTACTCACTGCTACTCGATTGGGCTGCCCCGAAGCATATAAATATGCATCGTAAGCGGAGTCACCTACCCTGTTTTTTAGTGCATCCTCTTCATCATTAAGCGCCTGAAATTCTTCACGATATTTGCTCCGATCCCAACCTTCTCGGATCGACTGATCACGCAGATACAATTGCTGCAATTCTTGTTGCTCGAAGAAAACCTTTAATTCTCGGGCCTGACTGCCAGTCATGCCACTGTCGACCAGCGCCTGCTCATTAAACAAGTCACGATCAGACTCAGCATCGAATGATTCCTCACGCTCAGCCTGATCGGATAGAACACTCACTTGAGACTGAGAGTTACGCTTCAACTCGGACACCTGTCGACTTAACACATCCAGTTTTTGCGCTAGTGTTTGTCGAGCTTTTACTTCGTCTTGCAATAAACGATTAAGTGTAATGATGTCCGAAGCTGAAGGATCGAAAAAAACCGGATTAGAAGACACAACAGGCGTATTTTGAACAATAGCTGATTCAACTGCATCAGGCTCATTTTGCAGGTAAAAGCCAAGTGCAACACCGACTGCAAGTGCTAGAGTTATTAAGATAATGGGTGATTTCATGTTATTAGAACCGGCGTTTCCTTAGATATTAAACTATACATTTTTACCACACAGGCCGGTCATAGAGCCCGATGAATTTATAGAATTGAACCTAAAATAATGATGCTCATATACCTTTCATCATGGGTTAATGATCAGAAAAACGTGGCAAAGGAGTATGTAAACTTCAGACTAGTATCAGAATCGGTTAAAGGGCTGTCAACAATACTGGCATCTAAATAAGAGTAGTCTATACCGAGACGACTAATACCACCAAAAAAAATCGGGGTCGAGAAGTCGATGCCTAGAGAAGTATTGTTTGCCGACTTGCCGAAATATTGCGGCCGATTAACCGTTGCTTCCGTCGAGCTAACGCCATAATAATAATCAACATGATTACTATCGAGATAGTTCAAACCAATGCTGGGCTCGATAACTAGTGGCCCAACCCGAAAAACCCTACCCACTGTTGCAATGACTTCAGCACCATCAGACCTATCTAGTGAGTCGTGAGTTCCTGATACTCTGAATTTCCAAACGTTTATTTGGTAGTTCATGACAAGGCCAATATCAATCGAAGACCGTCGCTTTGACATACCCTGAAAAATAATGTCGTCTGAATCGTCAAATCCATCGAAACGTGGCTTTAGCAGTGCAGATAATTCGAAAAGTCCAGCCTTCGTTAACCTATAGCTCAGCAAAGGTCCATATATTTTGAGCCTATCACCACTATAACCAATGATTGGCAACACATTGGCGCTGTTATCGACACCTTTGTAAATCGCATCACTATAAGTCAGCGCAATGCCGTAAAAGAAACCCTCGGGCTGAGCCCGCTTTCGATCTTCTTCGTCTGGTTTATCTGTTTGCGCCATTGCAATATTACTGGCAAGCAAGATCATCAGACAGCTGACAATAAGCCAAAATATCATAACGCTATGGATAAACTTGTTTAGTTGATGACGATATTGTGGAATCTGCAGCGTTGTTGCGGTGGTTAATATTTTATAATGAAACATCGATCATCACCTCATTACGTCGCATAAAAGGCAGCGCCCAAGGCGGATCGAAACCTGCAACTCGGGCCGAAGAAGCAGGCTCAAGACCATTGATCGACATCCATAATTGTAGCCTTGTAGCGTTATCGCGAAAATTGCGCTCGTTCAACAGACCGCTATATCGTAGTGTTGCCACCTTTTTGGGGTTAATTTCAAGCAACATAACTTTTGGGTTAGTGGGTAGAGGCGCGTTGTCAAAGCTATAGTCTGCCGGCAGCACAAAAGCAAAGCGCCAACCGTCTGCGTTTTGAGCAGCAATGACTGGTGCCGTCATGGCGATCGACTCACCCTCGACAGGGTCATCCTCACTAACCATTACTGGCGCTGTCATTGCTATTTTTCGACTGCCTTCGTTTTCACCCGAAATATAGCCAAAAAGACGTTTGAAGGCCTGACTACCCGCCGCGTCGAAATCGGCATTGATGGTCGTTTCGACGACGACAAGTCCTGCATATTCGCGTAATTGAAAGTCGCCCTGATTATCAAGAACAATATAGCTGGCTTCTTCTGCACTACGAATACCGAATATCGAGCAGGCGCTTTGGGTTAATACCAAGGTAGCAACAACAGCGCTACGCCATCCCCATTTTAGCGCAGTCTTTAATAACAATGAGTTCAAGATGATTTCCAGAGATAATTGAGAGGGATAGTTAAAAAGTTGTTTGAATTCAATTCTTCGCATTAATTTGATTTTTGACACGTTTACTCAGTTAAGACAAATCATATTTTGATCATTTCATAACATGAGCTTACGCCCCAGCGAGCATTCAATCAACGTCACATGTGGTGGCATAATTTTAGCTGCCCGAACAAGTGCTCTCACAAACCACGATGATGGCGTCAAAATGGGGTTACAGCTAAAAAACAACCTCTCCTCGTTAGAGTCTGTCCGATTGAAGTAATCATAGTGAGGAAAAGCCATTTTGAAATGATCATATTATGTTGAAGATAGTCGCTCTAGTGTAGGACAATTTTCATTCGAATTTCCCTCACAAGTGGCTGACAAACTTTCCAACGTTTTTCTCATTACCTTTAAATCCTTTAGTTTCTGATCAATGGTGACTAACTGATTCTTTGTCAACTCATGTACCTCATTACAAGCACGGCCTTGAAGTAATTCTAGTTGACCTAGCTCGCGAATTTGAACTTGAGAAAAACCTAAGTTTTTTGCGTTACGAATTAAGCGGAGAATTTTTAAGTGTCTATCAGAGTAAATACCATAACCGTTGGGTGCTTTTTTAGCTGGGGGAATGAGCCCTTCTTTTTCGTAGTATCTAACCGTTTCGACATGACAGCCTACTGCCTTTGCAAGTGTGCCTATTCTCATAGTTGACCTCATAGTGACTGTGCGATCTATACTAACATAGTTAAATATGAATCTAATTGTTTAATAACGGGAATCTTTGGAACCGTAATATCAGCGATATGTTGCTTTACACCGATTCTAGTTATATCACTTTCTGTTATGGGCCTTTCTGCTATGTCCACTTATCTGGACGTGATTTTGTTGGCTGCAATGGCTTTATTCATTATTGTTACTTTGGTTGGACTATGGAAAAAAATAAGAACGTAATACTGGAATCGACTATTACTTGCCCTCACTGCGGTTATAGGGAGAAAGAGGCTATGCCAACCGATGCCTGTCAATGGTTTTACGAATGTAAAGACTGCAAATCACTTTTAAAACCTTTAGCTGGTGACTGTTGTGTCTTTTGCTCCTATGGCACTATGCCCTGTCCTCCTATTCAGTTAGACGCATCTTGCTGTATAAAAACCAGCTGAGCAAAACGAACACATCGACTTGAAGTGTTTAAACGACGCTAATTCGACAAAAAACTAAATTGCTATCACAATATCGAATGTCAGCTTTAAGCATATGGGTATACATACTCACCCCGCTTTTTTTAAAGGTACGATTCATTGTGCCTATACTCAACATAGCGTAAGCGTCATAGCAAACTCAATGCTAAGAGCAGCTATATTCAGGCTGTTAAGAAGCTAGCTGTTGAAATCAAAAATATGACAAGTCCTCAGGACAAGGCATATGATCTCTATCCTTAGCTCGATTAAGCGCTATATTGTGATCCATTGGTCAAGAAAATACTGAATATGATACGAAAAGATCCACCCAAAAAATCCACACTTAAAGCGGTGTGGGACGGAAAAAGTTGTTTGGTTGACATGTTAAAAAGCAGAACTAGACTTATAACAAGTGGACTTTTATTATTATTGTTAATTTGAGTGCATTTTATTATCGTTTTTACTTAATCAATATACTCATTACAATTACAAAGAGAACAGTAAATCAAAAACGACCTGACCCGACGCAAGGATGATGACCCGTCTTTTAATGAAGCCTGCTGCTTTATCATAAAGCTAGGCACGGCTGTTCACGTCTATGGCCCCTCTGCTGCCAGGTTAGAAACCTATCTCAATCGGGTAATTGAGGCTCTAGGCTATAACGGAGTTTTTCGCTCGAGCCCATCAGAAATCACATTTGCTTTTTCAAAAGGTGGGCAGTGGTGGCAGCGTACCCACATCGCGCCTGTTCCAGTGGGTGGTTACAACATGGCCAAATTAGCCCACGTAGGCGAGCTAGTAGAGAAATTGGTTGGTGAGGATCTCACTATTACTGAGGCGTCGGAACGACTAGATGAAATTGATGCAATGCCCAGCCCATGGGGCGTCCTCACCTATGCCCTTAGTTTCGTGCTCGTTGGTGTCGGCTTTGCAGGATTGACTCAGGGAAATTTATGGGATGCTTTGATCTCAGGCCTTCTCAGTCTCGCAGTTTATATTATTGTCGTGATTTCGGATAAGGTGGGTGGACGTTTTGCCGATGCTTTGCCCTTTGTATCCGCTTATTTTGCGGGGGTATGTGCTGCTGGAGTCAATATTTTCATCCCAGAAATCAATCACACACTAGTGACCCTCTCCGCTATTGTAATCCTCATCCCCGGATTTATGGTTTCAGCCGGGATTATAGAAATCGTCGAAAACCATGTGGTGGTAGGCTCTGCCCGATTGATGGCCGGCTTGGTTTATCTAATCAAACAATTCACTGGAGCTTGGCTAGGTATTGCAACCATTGGCATTTTTTGGACTTCTGAAAATAATGTGAATGTGTTGTTAGCCTCTGGTGATCAAACCGGAATTTACATTGCGTTTCTTTTCATAGGATTATGTATTGCCTATCAAACGCTATTAAGAGATTTTATTTGGGTTTTGACTAGCTGCACCTTTTCTTATGGGGTCGTAATTATTAGCAGCAACCTTCTTTCGGCGGATTTAGGAATACTCTTCGGTGCTATTGCAGCCGGTATTTTTGCCAATCTTTGGGTCAGAGCAACTGGACGCCCTACCTCAATTGTTCTCATTCCAGCAATCACGGTTTTAGTGAGTGGTTCAATTGGCTTTCGCGGCATGATGGTTGTTGCTGCAGGACAAACTGAGCAAGGAGGAGATCAGATTACGCAAATGTTTGTTGTTGCTCTTGCCATATCCGCAGGTCTATTGGTTTCAAATACCATCATCCGGCCGAAAATTACGCTATAAATAATAAAATTTTTTATCGGCGCTTTTTCTTTAGTCAGTTGTACGATTTTAGTGAATTACTGAGCCTGCACGGCGGTCAATGCTATCAGGTAATAAACATCATCAGCCGAGCATCCGCGAGATAAGTCGTTAGCTGGCTTGTTCAACCCTTGCATGATGGGACCTATGGCTATCGCACCACCGAGTCGTTGCGCAATTTTATAGCCGATGTTTGCTGCATTTAGATCAGGGAAGATTAATACGTTTGCGTCGCCTTTGCTATTTGAATCGGGTAGTTTCTGTGATGCCACTGAAGGCACAATGGCGGCATCAAGCTGAATGTCACCATCGACTGATAGCGTTGGATTTTTCTGTCTGAGAAGATCGGTGGCCTCTCGCACCTTATCCACCAATGGGTGCTTGGCACTGCCATTAGTGGAGAAGGAGAGCATTGCCACTCGAGGGTGAGTGTCGAGAAACCGCGTCATATTTCCAGCAGCTGCGAGTGCAATTTCGGCGAGCTGCTCTGCCGTTGGGTCTATTACCATGGCGCAATCGGAAAATATCATGGCTCGCTTTGGATTGTGATGTGCCGCTTCAAATATCATTAGAAAGAAGCTTGAAACTGCTTTAAAGCCGAGTTCGACACCAATGATTTGCAACGCTGAGCGCACTCGGTCGCCGGTTGAATAGCGCGCGCCGGCGATAGAGCCGTCAGCCTCTCCCAAATGAAGCATTAGGTCAGCGAAGTGCAATGGGTCTTTTACTAGCTTGCGGGCAACGTTCAGTTTCATCCCTTTCTTCTTGCGCAGGGTTAATAGTGTTTGTGCATAAAGATCAGCTTGGCTTGAGGTTAGTGGGTCTTCTATACGAATAGCGCTCAGTGAGAGTCGCTCGCTGGCGGCTGCTTGTTTAATGGCCGCCTCGTTACCGACCAATATGCAGTTTGCAATACCATCATTCGTAGCGCGAACTGCCGCTTTTATGATGCGGATATCATCCCCTTCCGCTAGCACAATGGTTTTCTTTTTTGACTGGGCCTGGTGAATTATTTTTTCGAGCGTATTCATTAATAGGCCACGTTTAAAGTTTAGGGTTCAGAGCTTACGGAAGAATAAGGATAGAGTGGTTATCGGGCAAGGCTTATTAGCGTCACAGGATGTAGCTTTCTCAGAATCCAAAAAAAAGATAAACTAAGTGTACAGAATTAAACCGATAGTCACATCACCCTCGACCAAGGAAAAAAATACTAATGAGCGAAACACGTGAGTTTATTGCTTTAAACATTGCCGTATTAACGATATCCGATTCACGCGAGGCAAAGAACGATAAGTCAGGCGATTTATTGGTACGACATTTAACTGAAGATGGTCACCAGCTGGCGCAGAAATCAATTGTAGCCGATGATAAATATCAAATTCGGGAAGTGATATCGCGATGGATAGCGGATGAAACTATTCAAGTTGTCCTCACCACCGGTGGCACCGGTGTTACCGGTCGCGATGGCACCCCAGAAGCAGTCAGTCCACTGCTCGATAAGATTATTGACGGTTTTGGAGAAATGTTTCGTAACCTGTCTTACGACACAATTGGAACCTCAACATTGCAGTCGCGAGCGCTGGCGGGCGTTTCGAATGGTACCTACTTATTTTGTATGCCCGGATCACCAGGAGCTTGCAAGGATGGATGGACCAAGTTGATTAACGCTCAGCTGGACTACAGAACTCGACCGTGTAATTTGGTTGAGTTAATGCCTAGGTTGCGTGAGTAGGTTTCTTTTTGACGTAAATAGTCTTCGTGGCTTTAGCGACTAGATCATTATTCTTGTCTCTAATCTCGACTTGGAATATAGGAAAGTACTTTTCACCGCTGTCGGTATTGGCCTTAATATCATTAAGCTCGACATCTGAGATTTTGAAAACGGCAGTGACCTCATCCTTACTCGCTTTGATAAATTCGATATTGGATGCCTTGTCCCACACAAAATATCCTTTACCCAACAATTGCATTAAGAGCAGCATGTAGTGGGGATCAACCATACTATAGAGACTACCACCAAAATGAGTGCCTACGACATTGCGATTATACCAGCGTAATTTCATCGACACATGGAGTTCACGCCAATCGTCACTGATGTACTCGATCTTTACCCCAGCACCGAGGTATGGTGGATAAAAATTGAGTAGATGGCGCATGCGATTTGGAGATATTGTCATAGGGAAGATATTGTCATAGTTAAGAACCAGATAGTGGCATGATAAAATTACAGGTACCTTTAAGAATGCACTTTTTTCGATTGCTGCCGTGACGCCGAAATACTCACTGCAAGTGCATTATTATAGGAATGTAACTAATTAGAACAATGCATTAGGCAAGAACTCGTAACTAGAATAACGCTGAAGCAGTTATGGAGAAACAATTGTCAATGAGCATGAACAGACTACAAAAAAAACGCTTATTTTAGAAACACTCTTGGTTCTCTATCAGCCTATGTGGATTGAAAAAATTATCCACAAAGTGGCACACTTGTAATCATTTTACTGTTAAATAATGTTTAATCTCTGCACACGTGACTTAACATTACTATTAACCCAATATTAGATTTTTGGAGCAACTTTTAACTAACCTAGCTTCACTTCAACGCCATTAATAAAAAAAGAGCTTACGTTAAAACTTTTAACCCGATAGCCAAATCAACATCCCAAAAAACTTATTGATATGAACAGTACTTTCAGTTGATGACAGTTCAAGCCATAATCGATGGCACCGCTTAAACAATACCGGATCACAATGTCTAAATTGAACCAACCACCAGTAGACGCCGAGCAACGTCGTTCGGCAACACCTATCATTTGCTATGGCATAGACAAGTTACCTGCCTATGATCAAGCTTTATTCGAGCGGGCTCGCTCGTCAATGAAAAAATGTGATGAGATAAAAGTGGCCCCGCGAGATGCCTCTACCTTCACTGTGCCTGCCGGGCATTTTTTCCGCATCGTGAGTATTGAAGGTTCACAGGTTGGTGATCTTAACTTATGGAACGCTAATGACTTGTCCGAACGGTTTTTTAGTGGCAAAACCAGACAACTACACGCGAGTCACGTGAGTACGGGTGACCGCCTTTGGAGCAATCTACCCAACCTTCGTCCACTGGCTACCATTACCCACGATACATTAGACTGGTATGGCTGGGATAAAGATGGCGCTGGCGTGCATGATGTCATTGGCACTCGTTGTGATCCTTACACCAATGCACTACTGAGCGGCGCTGATTATCACCATTGCTGCCACTCTAATTTAACGCGCGCATTAGCCACGACAAAAAGTCTGAGTCTTGATCAAGCCGAAACTCATATCCATGATGTTCTAAATGTATTTATGTGCACTGGTTTTACGCATGATACCCACCAGTATTTCATGAAAGCTAGCCCGGTTCGCCCAGGTGATTTTATCGAGTTTTTTGCTGAAGTTGATTTGCTTGGCGCACTATCCACCTGCCCGGGTGGCAACTGTGGCAGCAGTCATTCTGATGACAGCACACCTTGCTATCCGCTGTTAGTTGAAATTTACAAACCGGATGAATCGACACTGGCGGATTGGCAGTCGCCTAAGCCTAGCGGTTATTCTCGAACACATGGGGTGTGAGTTCGAGTTAAGGGCTTCCGAAATTAATACTTACCGACACCCAGGACAGAGGTTCACCGCATCTTCGATAACCGCTCCTGCATTGTTCTAATACAGTCCATCCATGGACATATGATCACGTTTCTTACTAGGGCCAAAGTCTAGGCGTCCTGCTGAAGGCTTCAAGGCACCAGCGTTTAGGCTTCAAATTCTATTAGAGCGTCCTGCATCCACAGCAATAAATAATCAGCAAAACTTCGTCGTATAATCAATTCAAAACCTGAACCATCGAGCAAGGGAGCGATTATTGCGCCCGATTTTGCTAGTCTGGTTTGGGCGCATTGACCCGCCTTAAATACACTTGGGTGTAAATCCAGCGGGCAATCTCTAGCAATTAAGTTGGCGGCGTTGTTACCCGTAATATTGATTAGAGTTAACCCGCTACTATTGTCGACTACTGTAGAAAAGACATCCCCTAGTGCTAGTTTCAACTCTGTTTGAACCTTGGCTTGCTGTTCGGTCGGTGTGACCACCAACCATTCGTCTGGCCCCAACCAATAGATTTTGTAATCACCCGATACGACTACGCTATTCGCCTCAATAGGCAACGAACAATTGAGTACTTTTTTAACTGCTGTGGTGAACTCTGAGTTGCCAGTCTTACCGCGCAAATTCAAGAACCCCTGGAAAGGAATCTCACGGATTAACGGTTGATTAGTCTTTGCTTCGGTCAACTTAATTTGCACGATGGGGCTTTGTTGCTGGAATAAATCAGACATTAGATTTAGCTCCTTCTTTGTCATAAAACAAGGGTTGGGTGATGGTTGCTTTAAGGACCCGTCCATCCGACAAAGGGGCATAAACGGTTTCGCCCATTCGCTGCCGCCCATTTTTCACTAGCGCCATTGCAATTGAGTGACCACAGCAAGCACTGTAATAACTAGAACTAACGTGGCCTACCATCGGCACTGGTGTCGCTGCACCTGGATCGTTAACTAGCTGCGCACCTTCTGGCAACACGCTATCGGGCTGCTCGGTCAATAAGCCGACCAGTTGCTTTCGGTCGGTACGCGCTGTGTCTGGGCGTGTTAGCGATCGCTTACCAATAAAGTCAGCTTTGGTTTTTGATACGGCCCAGCTCATGCCCAAATCTTCAACAGTGACTGAACCATCGGTATCCTGCCCGACGATAACAAAACCTTTTTCGGCGCGTAATACGTGCATTGTCTCTGTACCATAAGGTGTGATGTCATATTGTTTGCCAGCTTCCATGAGCTTTTCCCAAATGAAACGCCCGTAGTTAGCCGGTACGTTGATTTCATAAGCCAACTCACCTGAAAAGCTGATACGATTGACACGACATTCCAGCTCGCCTATTTTACCGACACGTGAGGCCATAAACGGAAAAGCTTCGGCACTGAAATCAACACCATCACAAATAGCTGAAATTACTTTTCGGCTATTGGGTCCAACAAGGGCTGCAGTAGCCCAGTGATCCGTAACAGATGTCAGAAACACTTCCATTTCGGGCCACTCAGTTTGTAGCCAACGTTCCATCCAGCCCAGTACGCCTGCGGCACCACCGGTTGTGGTATGCATATAAAAATGATCTTCAGCTAAACGAATGGTGACACCATCATCCATTACCATGCCGTCTTCGCCCAGCATGAAACCATAGCGTGCCTTTCCAACAGGCAGTTTCATCCAGTTGTTGGCGTACATCATTTCTAGAAACTTAGCCGAGTCCTTCCCTTTGATTTCAATTTTTCCAAGGGTTGATGCGTCTAGGATTCCAACACTATTTCGGGTTGCTAGACATTCACGGTTGACGGCATCATGAATGGTTTCACCTGCTTTTGGATAATACCAGGGGCGCTTCCATTGACCGACGTCTTCAAACTCAGCTCCATTTTCTTCATGCCAACCGTGCATTGCCGTTTTTCGGGCAGGATCAAATAGTTGATCACCCAAGTTTTGTCCAGCCATCGAACCAAATGTCACCGGTGTGTAGTTGGGTCGATAGGTCGTTGTACCTGTTTCTGCAATGGTTTGATTTAAGGTCTTAGCTAAAATAGCCATGCCGTTTATATTGCCAGTTTTCCCCTGATCAGTACCAAATCCCATCGCGGTATAGCGCTTGACGTGTTCGACCGAATAAAAACCCTCTCGGGCTGCTAACTCGATATCGGCTGAACCAACATCGTTTTGCAAATCAATGAATGCTTTTGGCGCTCGTCCTTTCTCTTTATCTGAAGGCACTAACCACAGCGGCATAATCGGATCGCTTTCGACAGCATCAGATTTCGGTGCTGTCATGCTCGAATCAAAACCACAAGCTTTGGCTGCCGCAATTCCGGCATCTACTGCCTCGATTAATGCGTTTTTCAAGTCGAGCGTGCCATTGGCTGCACCGACTGATGCCTGATGCTGAACGGGGTCGCCTGGCATAAACATAGCCGCCTCTTCATTCCAAACCGCTCTTGCGCCTGACTGCGAGCTGAGGTGTACCACAGGGCTCCAACCACCTGATACCGCAAGCAAGTCGCAACTGAGTGTTGTACTTTGTCCACTAACGGATTGACCGTCACTCGATAAGCTCATTATTCGAACCGATTGTATGCGCTTACCACCTGAGGTATCGACCACCACTTTGCCATTCATTACTTCGATGCCGGCATTACGCACCATTTTAGCCAATTCGCTGGATGACTGACTACGAGCATCAACTACTGCAACGACCTGAGCTCCTCCCGCTTTCAAGTCCAGCGCGGTTTGATAGGCACTGTCGTTATTAGTGAATATGACCGCTCTCTCGCCTGGCTTTACCGCGTAACGATTAACGTAGGTCGAAACAGCAGACGCGAGCATGATGCCTGGACGATCATTATTAGAATGCACCAAGGGTCGCTCCATTGCGCCAGTCGCCAATACCACTTGATGAGCACGCATGTGCCATAATTTTTCACGTCCACCTTGGCGATCGTTGAGCGACAGGTGATCGGTTAAACGTTGATTCACGGTAAGAAAATTGTAATCGTGATAGCCATAAGCCGTGCTGCGCGGTAGCAACATTACCTCAGGCATGGTCTTTAATTCGGCAACCGCAGCTTCGATCCAGTCACTCACTGGCTGATCATCGATCCTGTCGTGACTTGATAACGCCATGCCACCAAATTCGGATTGTTCATCAACTAAAATAACGCGTGCGCCGGCTCGACCTGCCGCTAATGCTGCGGTTAATCCAGTAACACCGCCACCAGCAACCAGTACGTCACAATGACGATGACTGTGCTCGTAACGGTCAGTGTCATTTACTTTAGGCGATTTGCCAAGGCCGCTGGCCTTACGGATGATATGTTCATATTTCATCCACATCGATTTTGGCCACATAAATGTTTTATAGTAGAAACCCGCGGGCATCATACGACTAAACTTGCTGTTAAGTGATAGCAAGTCGAAATCAAGACTCGGCCAACAGTTGACACTGCTTGAGTCAAGATCATCGTATAATTCAACTTGAGTGGCTCGAGCATTCGGTATTGTTTTTGCGCCTTTTTCAAGCTGGAAAAGCGCATTCGGCTCTTCGGCACCGGCACTTAAAATACCGCGTGGACGATGGTACTTCCAGCTGCGCCCAACCATGTGAATGCCATTGGCAATCAATGCCGATGCTAACGTATCGCCCGCTTGCCCAGTATAGATTTTGCCATTGAAGCTAAATTTGAGCTGATTATCGCGATCTATTCGGCCCCCTTTCGCTATACGAAATGACTGACTCATGACTCAACTCCTGCAGTGCCTTGATCGCCAATTTTGGGGCCCTGCTCGCCGATTTTATAGGAACCGCTTATTTTGTAACTGACCGTATTGCGTACAACATTAAAGTAACGTCGACATCCAGCCGCATGATTCCACTGTTCTCGATGCAAGCCTTTTGTATTCTTGCGAAGGAAAAGGTAATTCGCCCATTCTTCATCACTGAGTTTTTCGGTTTCTAGCGGACGTGCAATATGCGCTTCACCGGCATAAGAAAACTCGGATTCATCACGCTCGCCACACCAAGGGCATTCAATTAATAACATTGCAAAATCTCCTAATGGGCAACGCCAGCAGCGCCGTGTTCATCAATTAAAAAACCTGAAGTGAACCGATCAAGTCCAAACGCTGCATTCAATTCATGAGGAGTCCCTGTAGCCACGTTGTGGGCAAATACCCAGCCTGAACCAGGTGTCGCTTTAAATCCACCTGTACCCCAACCACAGTTGAAGTACAAGCCTTTGACCGGTGTGTTGCCAATGATTGGACAGGCGTCAGGCGTGGTATCAACGATTCCACCCCATTGACGATTCATTCGGACTCGACTAAAAATAGGAAACATTTCGATAATGGCGGCAACCGTGTGTTCAATACCAGTGAAGCTACCGCGCTGGCCATAACCGGTATAGCTATCGATACCGGCACCAATCACCAAGTCACCTTTATCAGATTGGCTGACATAGCCGTGAACTGCATTCGACATAACCACGGTATCGAGTACCGGTTTAATGGGCTCTGATACCAATGCCTGCAAAGGATGGCTTTCGATTGGCATACGAAAACCAGCCATGTCAGCTAGTACTGAACAATTCCCAGCAACAACGACACCAACTTTCTTGGCCGATATTGTGCCTTTGGAGGTTTCAACACCGGTTACTTCACCATTTTCCTGGCGGATTGCGGTGACTTCACAGTTTTGAATAATATCGACGCCATACTTGTCGGCACCACGGGCAAAGCCCCAAGCAACCGCGTCATGTCGAGCGACGCCTGCACGTGGCTGAAATGAAGCGCCTAGTACTGGATAACGACAACCAGCATCAACGTTTAGAGCAGGAATTGCACGCTTAATTTCTTCAGGGCTAACGACATAACCATCAATGCCATTAAGACGATTGGCATTCACACGACGCTGGATGTCTCTCATGTCTTGTAAATTGTGACCGAGGTTATAGACACCACGCTGGCTGAACATGACGTTGTAGTTCAAGTCTTGGCTTAAGCCTTCCCACAACTTCATCGCTTTTTCATAGAGATGAGCCGATTCATCCCACAAATAGTTTGATCGAACGATTGTAGTGTTGCGGCCGGTGTTACCACCGCCTATCCAGCCCTTCTCCAATACAGCAACATTTTTAATACCGTGAACTTTTGCTAAATAATAAGCGGTCGCGAGACCATGCCCACCACCGCCAATGATGATGACATCGTATTGTTTTTTAGGCTCAGGGCTACGCCAAGCCTTCTCCCAGTTCTGGTGGAAGCTCAGTGCGTTTCGCGCTAACGAAAATATCGAGTATTTACTCATAATTTGGGCATCCAAGATAAGCAGTTGAATTTTACTTGGCGATTATATGCTTAGTCGGGCATTCCTAATAATACAATTTTATCTATTCGACATCATAAAAAGTGATAGCATTAAAAGCATGATACAGTTCAGACAAATTCAAGCGTTTCATACCATTATGGATACTGGGACTGTCACTCAAGCAGCGAAGAGACTCGGTATTTCTCAGCCCGGTGTCAGCAACTTAATTAGCAGCCTGGAACACGAATTAGGTTTTGCACTGTTCACCCGTTTCAGTGGCCGACTCCAGCCAACAGCAGAGGCTCAACGATTGATAAACTCGACAGAAACTGTCATATCAAGTTTTGAGCAATTAAATCGACAAGCCAAAGCCATTCTGAGTCAGGAGGTGGGCAAGCTAGACATAGCAGCACTACCCGAATTATCAATGGCCTTTCTGCCTGATGAAATCCACCGGTTTGTACAAGATAAGAAAGATATCAGCATTTCTTTTCAAACCCGTTCTTCCTTCCAGATACAGCAGATGGTTTCAGGCCATCTGGCAGAGATCGGTATCGCCGAAGCACCAATAGGGCATGAGAACCTTGCAGGCGAAATATTTTCTTATGAGTGCCTCTGTATACTTCCCTCCGAACACCCACTTGCAAGCAAATCGATCATCACGGCTGAAGACCTTGACGGTGAGCCCCTAGTTACGCTCGGGCCAGGACACATGACTTATCACCGATTGCGTGAAGTATTTGGTGCAAAAAATTGTGTCTGGAATAATCATTGCCAAACTCGATTATTCCACACCGCTCTGAAATTTGTACAAAGCGGCCTGGGAATAGGCCTAGTAGATCCCTTTACTATTAGCTCTCAGCCGATGGGCAACGTAGTCGCCAGGAAATTCGAACCAACCGTTTCTTTTGACTTAGCAATTATCTGGGCTACTAATAAACCTGTTTCTATTGTAGGACAGTCATTTATCGACTTATTAAAATGTCGCATGCTGGAAGCAAAGCAACAGTTCTCTGAATTCCAATTTCCCTAGGCGTCTGTCGGACTTAGGTAATCGTAGCGAGGAAAAGTCATTTTGAGTTAATTTTTTTGATCAAATGAGGCGAATAGTTGTTTTATTCAACGAAGTGGATCGAGAAATTTAGCCGAATTGGCTTTTCCGTAGTAAATTTATCCTAAGTCCGACAGGCTCCTAGAGATCAACCACAGAAAAGCAATGCAAACTATTCAGAAGTATTGGCTCGGTTATTACCCTCTCGCCATATCATTTTGGGTATTCTTTATAACACTTGGCATTGTTTTCAACCTCATCAGTTTTATGTTGCTCGAACAAGATTCTGATACTAAATCAAATCATATAGCGGCCATTATGGCTTATCACCTTATAGGTGGAATAGTACTCTTTCCTTGGCAAACCATCGGACTGTTAAGGTCGGCAGAGCGTCATTACAGCCAGTACAGGCGACCCGTTACTTTATATTCAGTGCAAGCCGTTATTCTGATTAGTCTTACATTATTGGCGAGCCACTTTGTCGGATTAGCGCAAACATTATCATTTGCGCATACATTTGAAGAATTGAAATCAAAAACTAGTCCACCACAATACCGTATCCAACTCACTGATAATGGAAAACAACTGGTGATACAAGGCACTCTTGATTTCGGTATTACAGAAGCCGTCAGTCTTTTATTAAAAACACATCCCGGCGTCAAACGAGTAATGCTAGAAAGTGAAGGTGGACAAATTTACGAGGGACGTGGGCTGGCCGTTCTATTCAATCAGCATGCACTAGACACCTACAGCGACAGCTATTGCCTGTCATCCTGTACCACTGCTTTTATTGGAGGGACCAAGCGATATTTAACAGAAAATGCCAAGTTGGGATTTCACCAATACTCATTTGAATCTAAAAATTTGCAAGCCTTTCAGGGATTTTACAACCTAGATGCGGAGCAGAATAAAGACATGGAGATTTATAGGTCTAAAAATATTGAAGAAAGCTTCATACAAAACATCTTTCATAAGCCAAAACATGAATTTTGGTATCCCAGCCTAGAGATGCTGCTAAAGGCTGGTGTTGTGACCAAAGTAATTTATTGAAAGGAGCCAGGTTAAATAAAGAACAATTAGGCCGGACTCAGTCCACGCTGTCGTTCGTTTCTTCGACGCAGTAACTCAACCACAGTCAGCAAGCAGATCGAGAAGAGAACCAACAGCGTTGCAACAGCAAGAATAGTTGGACTGATTTGCTCACGAATACCAGAGAACATAGCCCACGGAATTGTACGCTGCTGATAGCTACCGACAAATTTGACCACAACCACTTCATCAAAAGAGGTAACGAAGGCAAATAGTCCGCCAGAAATAACGCCAGGTAAAATCAGAGGGACAATAACTCTAAAGAAAGTTGTCGTGGGAGAAGCACCCAAGGTGGCCGCAGCACGAGTTAAACTTTGATCAAAACCAACCAGAGTCGCAGTTACCGTAATGACCACAAAGGGTGTCGCCAAGGCCGCATGCGCCAAAATAACACCAAGGTGAGTCGAGGCAAGTCCAATCTGAGAATAAAAGAAAAACATTCCAGCAGCAGATATGATCAATGGAACGATCATTGGTGAAATTAAGATTCCCATCACCAATGTTTTATAAGGCATTTCAGAGCGACTTAAACCAAGTGCTGCAATGGTACCTAGGGTCACCGATATCATTGTCGAAAATATAGCAATAATAAAGCTATTTTTGACAGCACCTTGCCAGTTACGATCAGTGAAAAAATCTTGGTACCACTGGGTTGAAAAACCAGCCGGATCAAATGCTAGCATTTCTTTGGAAAACGTGAAATATGGTTCCGCATTGAACGATAATGGAATAATCACAACGATCGGCGCTATTAGAAAAAACAGGATAAGCCCACAAATTATCCGATAGACGTAATACCAAGTAGTTTCAAGCTTGCCCGCATACGTAGGAAGTGCCATAACTAATTATCCTAACTTCATGTTGTCGATGCCAACAATTTTGTCATACAAAATGTAAAGCGCAAAAACTGCGAATAATAATATCGCACCTAATGCAGCGGCTAAGCCCCAATTGAGAGAGGATTGTAAATGGTGGGCAATAACATTACTGATTAAAGTACCACTTATTCCACCGACCAATGCGGGGGTGATGTAATAACCAATTGAGATAATAAATACTAAAATACAGCCTGCGCCAATACCTGGAACAGTGCCTGGCAAATAAACCCTTACGAAAGCAGTAAACGGGTTTGCACCCAATGAACGGGCCGCTCTCATATAGCTTGGCGGAATTGTTTTCATGACGCTATATAACGGTAATACCATAAATGGCAACAATACATGGACCATCGCTATAATAGTGCCTGTTTGATTATGGATCATCGCGAGTCGATTATCCTCCGCCAAAACGCCCGACCAAACCAATATGTCATTGATTACGCCCTGTTGCTGCAATAAAGCAATCCAAGCAGAGGTACGGACAAGTAAAGAGGTCCAAAAAGGTAACAAGACCAATATCATCAATAAATTACTACTCTTGGCTGGCAATATTGACAATAAATAAGAGATTGGAAATGCCAGAACCAAACAAATACTAGTAATAACAAAACTAATCCAAAATGTCTTACCAAATAAGTCGAGATGAATTGATTCGCTATCGGCTTTTGCTACGCGCTCGCCTGTGTCATTGTACTCGTAGTCCAGTGCTGACATATAATAGGAGTCGGTACGGGCTCCGCTCTCGCGTTTTAATACTCGCCAGTAAGTAACATCACCCCATCTCTTATCAGCTTTAATAAAAGCAGCTTGGTATGGGGGTTCAAATCTTTCTGATCTCCGCGCTGTTTTTCTAAACAGGCTGGAAAACCCAGGCTTTTCATAATTGAGTCTACGACCAGGACTACCAATTGTTTTCTTTTTGTAACCCTCTACAAAATCTTGATGCAATGCCACAAACACGGATTCATCAGGGATGACGTCACCTGTATGATCACATCCTTGCAGCACAGGTACTGTACGGCTGAGTGTTTCTTCCACTACCTCGTTATCAACACTTCGAAGTAACATTGAAGCTATGGGAATAAAAAAAGTCACTAAAATGAATAAAAACAAGGGCGTTACTAGAAGCAATGCACGAATCTTAGCTTTGCGCTTAGCTCGAGACAGGCTGACCATTAAAGGTACGCCGTCCGCAGTGACCATTGCTGTAGGGCTACTATTTTTTATTGATGAGTTCATATATTTTTATCCGAGGAAATACGGCTAGCACTCTCAACAGTAACTAGCCGTAAATTTCTTACAGACTTAAGGCTTAATTAGCCAACCAAGCATAAAACTTTTCATTCAAGTCATCGTTATTATCTGCCCAGAACTCAATGTTATAAAGCAGCGTATTCTTCGCATTAGCAGGTGCTGTAGGCATATGTGGTCCCATATCAATACCTAATGCTGCATGCTTACCAACCAATGGCGCAGAAGACGCACGAGCAGGTCCGTATGAAATATACTTGGATTGATCAGCAAGACGCTGAGTATCTGTCGCAAACTTAAGATACTTCATGACTTCAGCTTTATTTTTAGTCCCTTTAGGCACAACCCAACCGTCAAGATCATATACCTGCCAATCCCACATCATTGCTACTGGTTGCTTTTCTTCAACAATCAATGAAAACAAACGACCGTTATAAGTAGAACCCATTACAATTTCACCATCAGCTAAAAGCTGTGGAGTTTGTGCACCTTTTTCCCACCATACAACATTGTCTTTAATTGTGTCTAACTTTGCAAAAGCACGTTTGACGCCAGCATCAGTTGATAAAACGTCATAAACTTGATCTGAGGGGACGCCGTCAGCAAGCAAAGCCCACTCCATGTTATTGACCGCTCTTTTCTCAAGCGAACGTTTACCTGGATATTTTTCTAGGTCAAAAACATCGTTGATAGACGTTGGAGGATTATCACCTACCTTATCAGTACGATAACCAAATGTAGTCGAATACACGATTTGTGGAATAAAGCAGGGTGAAATAATGAGATCACCGAAATCAGCGCTTGCTGATGTACCGTCTGGTGCATCCGCTAAAACAGCATCATGATCGATCTCATCGGCCAAACCTTCTTCACAAGCCGTCATTGCAGCAGATCCAGTCATGTCAACTAAATCCCAAGTTACATTACCCGCTTCTTTCATTGCTCGTAATTTTGCAAGCGCACCACTTCCAGAGTCATCATTAATTATGGTGATGCCTGGATTATTAGCCATATAGGGCTCATGGTATGCCTTTTGTTGACTTTCAGTATAAGCTCCACCCCATGAGACTACGACTAACTCTGTAGCCGATGCTGTACTAACCATCGCCGCGGTCACAGCAGTCGCTAATAAGGTTTGTTTTAAAAATTTATTCATCTAGGTATCTCCACCATTTCTTAGTAAATATTAAATTAAATTGCCTTACATTTTGTTAGTTCGAGACTAACAATCGAGAGCCGACTATTCTGCGCAGTCTAACGCTCGACAATCTTCTACTTTCCAACCGATCTTAGCAGTATCTCCAACTTGGAGATCTTTATGATCAGTCGAATTTGGAATTTTTACAATAAATTCATCGTGGCCGCAAACTGTCATGCGAGTACGAATATGATCGCCCAAATATATGAGCTCTTCGACTTTACCTTCGAACACGTTTGGAAATGAATCATCGGGGTCAAGCCAAACTCTTTCTGGACGCAATGACAGGGTTGTCATATCGCCAACGCCACCGGTGTTAATGGCCTGAGCAATCATCTCGCCATGACCATCAATATCAACTCGACAGTCCCCGCCATCGATACTGGTAATTTTTCCGCGAAGCGTATTATTCTCACCAATAAACTGTGCAACAAAAGCGTTGTCAGGCTTTTCGTATAATTCGGTTGGTGACGCCAGTTGCTGAACAATACCATCGTCAAATACGGCTATACGGTCCGACATGGTTAATGCTTCTGATTGGTCGTGGGTTACATACACCACGGTAACACCTAGCTTGTCATGAATATGCTTGATTTCATATTGCATTTGTTCCCGAAGCTGCTTATCCAGCGCGCCTAATGGCTCGTCCATTAGCACCAGTTTGGCATCAAACACCAGTGCCCGAGCAACCGCAATACGCTGTTGCTGACCACCCGAAAGTTGACCGGGACGTCGCTGTCCAAAACTGCCCATTTGTACCATGTCGAGTGCTTTCTGAACTTTCTTTTGCGCATCAGACTTGGGCATATTTCGGACTTCGAGAGGAAACATTAAATTCTCTGCGACAGTCATGTGGGGAAACAAGGCATAGTTTTGAAAAACCATACCAATGTTGCGTTTGTGAGGCGCCACGTCATTGATAGACTGGCCATCGAGCAAGATATCACCGTGTGTCGCTGTTTCGAAACCAGCAAGCATCATTAAACAGGTTGTTTTGCCGGAACCCGACGGACCCAGCATGGTGATGAATTCACCTTCAGCTACATCAAGATTAAAGTCTTTTACGACAAGCATGATGCCATCGTAACTTTTTTGCACATTTTTAAACTGTACGTATGGCTGTTCGTTTGACACTGTTTATGAATCCTCCTCAGGATTTCCAACTTGAATTCTTAAGACGCTTATGCCTCTTAACCGGGCAACTTTTAGTAGTCTAAACTTCGTAACAATATCTAAAATCTAGGGATACATTAACCCAGTAAAATTATCAGGTCAACCTGCTATTAAAAGTTTTGGGGCACTCAACCGTACGTTAAATAGAAGTTCAAAACGCCTCCAATGACGAGAAAGTATCATAACACTACATTACAATTTACAACATTAAACATCTCTAACTTATCAAAAGATTCGTCTGTATCATCAACATACTCGACTTGTTAAGTAAGCGGTATAAAACGATTTCAAACGCTTTATAGGTCTAGAGCCTTAAACTTCCACATAATTAATTTAGTGTTATTATTAAACCCCTCAACAATGACTTTGGGGGAAAGTTTGACCCAAAATTAGTTTAATAATTAAAGCTTATGAAGGCGCAGCAACTTAGTCATTTTTTTCAGTGACACTATTTTTAAACGCATAGTTTTGGTGCACCTTTGTTTAAAACTACCAAACAAAAGATCGAACAGCCCATCAACATAATTTAAATTATTTTTTCATCAAGTAATTTCTGACGAACTTCAAATTACACTGCAGCAGATCAAACAAGTTGATTAAGGCCGCCTCGTACCCTTTTTTATCAGCATCATCGATTTCTGGTTTCGTCTTTTATCAATGGCGTTAGCAATGTGATCTGTGATAAAAAATCAATCCATTATATTCAGGACCGCTCTTATTATTTTTGAGATTAATTTTAAGTAAAATTTTCACTTATCGCTACAAAAAAATTCATTAAGTGTCTTCGCTTTTCTCCGAACCAAGAAAAAATCCCAGCATCGCTTTAACAATTCGTTTGCCCCGATTCAGATTAAACGTTTACAGTGTCGATTAAGCTGATAGACCGGTGCCAGGTAGCAGCGTCCTCTCTGCCAAACGATTTCATCAATACCCATCGCGGTGATTCTCGATAAATTCTAATGCATACGTCCCCAGCTAACGATTCGCGCCACTGAACAGAAGAAATGTTCCCAGCTAGTTCGAAACGGTTCGACTACTTCTTTCAACTAAGCCATTCTGCTCAATCGACGAAAAACTGACACAGGCCTTGATGAACTCAAGTTTGCCCGTCATTTAAAGCATTTTCTCTGGGTGGATGTTACAGCGAGGTCAGTTAACTCAACACGACGTATAGACGAAAAGGGTTTTATTTCACCACATCGGGATAAATTTGAAACGTGGTTTGGGTAATGTGTCGTAACCCGATCTTTGAGATCGACTCACACTACAAACTGTCTCTTCTCCACCTCTGACGCTTCCGACGAAGACTCTA
>OOGD01000035.1_pt1 | contig 33488 bp, 29 predicted proteins | sample 1670381 | NCBI WGS metagenome assembly OOGD01 (sample SAMEA98146918, study PRJEB22522) | marine metagenome | biome: marine biome; feature: marine water body; material: sea ice | place: Arctic Ocean | collected 14-Sep-2015 | depth 1.3 m | reverse complement strand
CTTGTATGTCGGCTGCAAAAGCTATGCTGCTATAATGAACCACACCCGCCATTACCATGAGGTTTACAATTTTATTTAGCTTAATCATCTTCGTTTCCTGTAGTTTTATGTAAGTGACACAGGGATAACGGATGGAATATGAGTTTATTCCTTCAATGTTAAAATGAGTTTCAAAAATCCAAAAAGGCCGAAATTTCAAAATCGTGGATTATGCCGCGGCTTAGTTAAGATTATTAAAGGGTATTTGAAGTGAGCTGGATTGTTGGGAGTTTCCCAAACCGAGGTTCTTGTTTCGAGTTTTTAAAATAGATGCCCCGTATGCTCATTTATTACGTGAGCTTCGCATTTAACTCACCTACTTTAAAGGTTTGTAAAAGTTGTTTTAAATTGTTCCAACAATTTTAGGTGAACATACGCAAGATACGCAACACGATGGAATACGTGCAGCCAAACCATATTCATTCTACCGACCTAAAAAATTAATAGGTTGTGAAGATAAATTAGCCATTTAGGCATTTCAATTTTGTGACACCATAGTTTTTTTGATCGTACCGAAGACACACTTCGACTGACGGCAACCAACAACATATCATCGTTCAAGTAATCTGTTTATTTTTAATTATTTTGATGTTTTGACGTTTTGATGTTTTGATGTTTTCAATTATTACCATAGTGGTAGGTAGCTCGGCAACCATGCCATTGACTTGAGAAGAAGCTAACACTTATCGTTCAATTGCACTTTCTAGTTTGTATCTCTGATTGATGTTGTCAGTGTGATTTGTTGCTAATGATAGTTTCTGCACCCTACAGTCAAAAAGTTGTCGTATGACTATAGTTAATCATCGCAACGCTCCATTCATTTGATTTTAAAAGGATATTTAAAACTGGCATCAACTGTGCTGTGACACGTTTAAGTCATAATTTATAATAAATGGTGTTACTCGTGTCTATTTTTAGTACTACCCAAATAATGGTTAATTCTTTGGATCTTCTCCCTACGCAAGGTTCAAAAAAAAGTACTTTAGCTAGCAGCCCCGTACTTGATGATTTGTTACCTGAATTATCTGTTTGGCAAACTGGCGAGATTAAGCAGAAGCAACCATTAGAAAACATCGATACATACATGTTACAAGAGACCAGACTGATACTAAAACGAGTGCGCTCTTTTTGTTTTAGGCTAATGTTAACCGACTTCACTAGGTTTAACATTAAACTGCAAGCTAATGGTTCTGAGGCTGCGTTGCTGATAACTGGGACATTTGAAGAAAAGAAAAAACTAACTAAAATGATAAATCAGGATAATTGGTTGAGTGGTGCGTTCAATTGGTTGTGCCCAAACTACCGTGCATTAGCGCATTCTCAGGAGTTAATTACTTTTTCCTACCTTTATGAAAAAGATCGCCAGCAGGCACTTCACCGATATAGACATTTTGACCACACTGAACAAGGAATGTGTTGTTATTTAGCTTGTGATATACAAAAGGGCGTACCTAATTTAACTTGGTGTTTGGAGTCGCCCAAGACAATTTATACGTTAAAGGAACTGCACAACAAATTTTAAAATTTTTAACTCCTCAATTTGTATGGGAGCTCGATGTAAACATTGGCAAATAACACGATTAATTTAACTAAATTACGATGCACGTTTACGCAGTTTGAAAACGCGGTAGATTGGTATTCATTGTAAGGTCAAGAATTAGTGGCTGCTAGCTGTACTTTGTTTTCTAACGATCAACCTCTGTCTGACCCATTTCCATCAAACGACTATAAGTGCGGCGAAATTCAAACATTAAAGCACCTTCGTTATAAAGTTCGGCCAAAGGAACATCAGAGCTTAAATACAGGTTTACATTTTGATCATATAGCTCATCAATAAGGCTGATAAACCGTCTGGTGCTATCGTCGCTGTTAGCATAACTCACAACACGCTCTCCAGTACTCATGGCTTGATTTTCGCCTACACCATCCTCTGTTCCACGCGCCTTGATCCACCCGCGTACTTCACCACCAAGATAGGGCACGTTGCTAAGCATCACTGTGCTAAAACGATTCGCAATTTCCATATAATCTACCTGCGAACGATGCCCATCGCACAATGCTGTAAAATCAAACCAGGCCACAGAGTTTTGTCGAGAAAGCTCCGTAGCTCTAACCACTGGGATATCGCGATAGCAGATGGTTACACTGCTGGTTTTGATTTTATGAGAAGGGGTGGCGTGGGTTAATTGCGCAAAGATAACAGCAAAGTCAATTTTACCTTTAATGCCAATCTTGAGTGATGAAGGAGATGACGAAACCCTATTTGTAGGTATATTACATTCTGCGTTTATTACGTTTAGCCGATGGTCAAACTTGCCATTAAGATGCAACATTTTAGTATGTTGCTGCAAAAGACCGACGCAGGGCAAAAACTTATGCCTAGCTAAACCGTTTTCGTACAAACGTTCGATAGGAATGTTTGACGTAGCAACCAATACCACCCCTTTTTTAAACAAACATTCAAATAAACCAGCCAAGATCATAGCATCGGCAATGTCAGAAACGAAAAATTCATCAAAACACAACACGCGACATGTTTTAGACAAATCATTAGCAATCTGTATTAAAGGGTCTTGCTCCCCAGTATGGTCGTTCAGTGCTTGATGTATGCGTGCCATGAAACGGTGAAAATGAAGCCGAAGCTTGCCTTCATCAGGAAGGCAGTCATAAAACAGATCCATCAAGTATGTTTTACCTCGACCCACATCACCCCAAAGATATAAACCTTTAGTAATGGGTGGTGACAGTCCTTTTGGCTTGGTCAAGTGACCAAATAGGTCATTTAACGCATTTAATGCAGTTTGTTGATAAGGATCGTCAACTAGCTTATCGCCTAATTGTGACTGGTAGACTTCGATGGGTGACGGTGAAGTGGGTAATACAATGATGCTTGTGCCATCAGGCATGATGAATAATTCAAATTAATAACTAATAACATATCTGATCATAACGATTCGTAAGACCTTAACCAAGTCTAAATTGGCATAAGTAAAAACGTAGATAAATAGACAGATAAATTAAATAACAGGTTATTCAATCTTAGTTTTACTACTGAGTTTAAAGAGTTCAAAAATTAACTGTCTGTGATCAGGTAAAATAATTAATATAAAATTGAACTTATTTTGTGATTGTCCCTCTGAATATATAGTTTTTATGTGTGTTCTCATTTTAAGCCTGATTATTTATCAGGCTTTTTTTTGCCTATTTTTCAATTATATCAAACCGAGATGGGACAGTTAAGTGTCATTAAAAGGACATGTATATTAATTTATGTTGAAGCCGTCTGAACGCATCTTAGGCGTTACTTCAGATGCGTTTGACTAACCTTTAAATAAGTACTCACCCATAAATTTTGTGCATGGCGAAGCCGAAACTTGGAATGTGCTTCTCTTATAAACCTGGCATTTACCTTGCCGGAGACTTCGGGGTGCATTTAGAAAATTGTGTATACGACTGACAAAGGTATTCGCTGGTTTACATTACCACCGGACTCGTTAGTTCTTTCCTATTGGCAAACTGGCTGCAATTCCTATTTAATAACAACGACGATAAAAACAAAAAAAGAGAACATTATGTTTAATAAAGTTTTAGCAGTATTCACTGTCACAGCTATTAGCTGGAACTCTTTCGCCGACTCAAATTCCGATCTAACTAATATCATCGACCAACACTGGCAAAATGCTAAAAAAGAAAAAGTATTCTTCCGCACCGATCCGGATGGCTGGAAACCTAATGGCAAATTAGCCGAATTCACACCTCAGGCCATAGCTAGGCGAGAAGCTAATAATATTCAGGTATTGGACGCCCTTGAAAAAATTGATACTCAAGTATTAAGTGAAGCAAAACTGATGAATTTTCGTCTATTTAAATATGAACGAGAAACTGAAGCTCTGAGCCACCGATATCAAGATAAGTATTTCCCGATTAACTTTTTAAGCGGTTGGCACACCTACTTTGCCGAAGCACCAGCTAATATGGCATTTTTATCAAGCAGCGATTACGACAACTTTTTAATTAGCTTGGCTGACTATCCTCGCTTTAATCAAGAAAATATTAACCTGATGAAAGCGGGTTTAGCCGATGGGTTCATTCATCACTGCGAAAGCTTTAAGGACTATCACCAAACTATCAGCCAACACATAGTGACAGATCCAAAACAAAGCGCTTTATTTGAACCTTTCACCCGCTTTCCTAACACTTTTAATCAACAGCAAAAAAGCAACTTCAGTACCCGAGCTATCAAGCTAATTGACTCAGCAGTGACACCTGCGTATCAGAGATTTTATGACTTTTTTGTTAACGACTACATGCCTAACTGTCGAAAAGAACCGGGAATTGCCAGTGTTAAAGGTGGTTTGGACTACTATACATACACGGCTAATTATTTTACCACTACTGATGCCACACCTAAACAAATTCATGATTTGGGCTTAAAAGAAGTTAAACGTATTCGTATAGAGATGCAGTTGATTATCGATAAAGTAGGGTTCACAGGAAGTTATGCTGAATTTTTAGTGTTTTTAGCTACTGACCCACAGTTTTATGCAACAGACAGACAAGATGTACTCGAAAAAACGGCGTTTATCGCAATGAAAATGTATGGCAAATTACCCACATTTTTTGGACACCTTCCGCGAAATACTTTCACGATCAAAGGTTCAGCGACTAGAGGTGCGTTTTATATGCCACCACCAGACAATCGCACACCGGGAACATACTTTTTAACTTCCGAGCCGTCACAACAACCACTTTATAACTTAGAGGCACTCAGCCTGCACGAGGCTGTGCCAGGGCATCACCTGCAAAATGCTATTGCTATGGAATTAGATGTACCGGAATTCAGGCGCACACTGAGCCATTCAGCCTTTGGCGAAGGTTGGGGCTTGTATTCAGAGCGACTGGGCAAAGAAGCAGGGTTCTACCAGGACCCATATAGCGACTTCGGCCGTTTAGGTTACGAAATGTGGCGAGCTGTACGCTTAGTCGTCGATACTGGTATTCATGCTTTTGGCTGGAGCCGCCAAGAAGCTATCGATTATTTGGCTAAACACACCGCACTGACACAAAAAGCCGTAGAGAACCAAATTGATCGGTACATCTCATGGCCTGGCCAGGCATTGTCATACAAAATGGGCGAAATCAAAATTCGTGAGTTACGTGCAAAAGCGGAGCAAGAACTAGGTGCTAATTTTGATATACGGAGTTTTCACGACACTGTAATTGGTCAAGGATCGTTGCCAATGGCGGTGCTTGATGATGTTATAAACGATTGGATAAGCACTCAAAAAGCGAAATAAACATGTCTAATTCGCTTTCCGTTATCCCCGCGCAGCGCATCGAAGACTGGTGGCAACAACGCCACCAGCAGAAACTCAATGAGTGCCATACATTAGGTAATAAATTAGACATTATCTTCATGGGAGACTCGATTACTCATGCTTGGGAAGTTGAGGGTGAAGCTGCATGGCAGCACTATTACACTCATCAAAAAACTCTTAACCTGGGTTATGCAGGAGATCGAACTGAGCACCTTTTATGGCGCATCCAAAATGGTGAAATTAATGGGCTATGTCCCAAGCTGCTAGTGTTGCTCATTGGCACCAACAATGCAGGACATAGACTTGACACACCTGAAGAGATCGCTGCTGGAGTGAAAATAATACTCGAGGAGCTCAAACAACGCTTACCTGAAACAAAGCTTGTGTTGATGGCTATCTTTCCTCGTAGCAGAAATAACAAAAAACCTATGCGAAAACGGGTAAACCTGAGCAATCAATTAATTAGACAATTCGCCGACAACAAGCAGATTTTTTGGTTAGATATTAACCATTATTTTCTTACCAAAGAAGACGTACTGCTAGAATCCACTATGCCGGATTTGTTGCACCCAAATGCAGCTCAATATTGGATTTGGGCAGAGCAGGTAGAATTGATACAACAAAGTATACTTTAGTGCGTTAATTCAAAATCGTTAGTTGTTGGCGTAAAATTAAATGAAATCTAGACCTAAAGTACCCAGTGATTTGACCATCAACTCATCTACTGCCAAACAAAATTATGTCACTCAGTAGTTTGAAGTATATAACTGGAGCTTGTTGGAGCCTCATCTCTAGTATTAAAGATTAGTTTTATCACTGGCACCTTCTTTAAATAAGCTAATTAAATTGGTACATATGTAATAGTTTGTTACGTATTCAATCTAAATTACTGTCCTTACCCTCTTGAGTGCAATTCGAACAATGCAATACACTGTTAAGAGAATTATAATTATAAAAGCTACGGCATAGGAAACAATAATGGAAAGACGCGATTTTATTAAAATCGGTGGTGTAGGAGTGGGAGCGCTAATGCTTCCTATAACTGGCATCGCCATTTCAGCAGACCAAATGTTAGATAAACCCATGGACGTAGCTTATAAAAAGAAGCTAGCAGACATTGCTCTTAATGCAGCAAAAACCGCTGGTGCTAGTTATGCAGATGCACGTATTGGTCGCTATCTAAACCAATTTGTGACAACCCGTGAAACCCGTGTCGACAATATTGTGAATACCGAGTCAGCAGGCATTGGCGTACGTGTCATTGCAAATGGTACTTGGGGTTTTGCCTCTACTTCAAATATGACCCCAGACAGCGTGGCTAAAACAGCCGAACGTGCAGTTGCCGTAGCTAAAGCCAACTCTAAATTTCAGACCATGCCCGTTAAGCTCGCGCCCGTTAAAGGTGTGGGTGAGGTCAGTTGGCAAACTCCCATCACAAAAAACGCAATGGAAGTGCCTATAAAAGACAAAGCTGATTTGTTACTCGCAGCTAACGCTGCTGCGATGGATAATGGTGCTAACTACATTACCTCCATGTTATTTTTAGTCAACGAACAAAAATATTTTGCCTCAACAGATGGCTCTTATATTGACCAAGATGTACACCGCTTGTGGGCACCATTTTATGCCACCGGCATAGGTAAAGATGGCTTTAAACAACGCAACGGTTTAGGTAATCCTGTAGGCATGGGTTTTGAATATTTAGATGGTCTTGAAAAAGATAAAATCAAAATTACGGGTGCTAACGTGGGGTATAACAACTCCTATGACTTGGTTGAAGACGCCGCGGCGGCGGGTAAACAACTGAAAGCGAAACTTAAAGCGAAATCAGTCGAGCCAGGAAAATACGATTTAGTATTAGACCCTGCTCATCTTATGTTGACCATTCATGAATCGGTTGGGCATCCCTTAGAACTCGATAGAGTATTAGGTTACGAAGCCAATTATGCAGGCACCAGTTTTGCGACCATAGATAAATGGAAAAGTGGAAAATTTCAATACGGTTCTGATAGGGTTAATTTGTTTGCAGATAAAACCCAACCTTATTCATTAGGTAATGTTGGCTATGATGATGAGGGTGTGAAAACCAAAGACTGGGACTTAGTCAAAGACGGCATTTTAGTCAATTATCAAGCGACGCGCGATCAAGTACATATGATTGACCAAAACGAATCACATGGCTGTAGTTATTCCCAAAGCTGGCGTGATGTGCAATTTCAGCGAATGCCCAATGTATCTTTAAAACCTAATGAACAAGACATTTCAGCTGAAGATGTAATCAAAGACGTCGAAAATGGTATTTATATCGCCGGACGTGGGTCGTTCTCGATCGATCAACAAAGGTACAACTTCCAATTTGGTGGGCAACTGTTTTACGAAATCAAAGATGGAAAAATTACTGATCAGATTGAAGATGTGGCTTATCAGTCCAACACTCAAGAATTTTGGAACAGCTGCACCCAAATGGCTGGCAAATCAGATTATCGAGTGGGTGGTTCGTTCTTTGATGGTAAAGGTCAACCTTCACAGGTTAGCGCGGTTTCTCATGGGTGTCCGACTACGAGATTCAACAACATTAACGTCATCAACACTGCGCGTAATGTGTAAGTCGGTAACCCTTTAGAAGGAATTCAAATTATGACTATTTTATCTGAAAAAAACGCCAAAGAGTTACTGACCAAAGTTTTAAAATACTCTAAAGCTGACGAAATTGAATGTAACTTAGATGGCAGCATAGGCGGCAACATTCGTTATGCCAGAAATACTGTCTCTACAGCTGGCGAAGAAAGCGATCTGGTGTTGGCAGTACAATCCACTTTTGGTAAAAAAACAGGTACCGCGACTATCAACGAGTTTGACGATGCATCACTTGAAAAAGTAGTGCGCCGCTCTGAGGAGTTAGCCAAACTGGCACCTGAAAACGAAGAGCACATGCCTTTATTTGGGCCACAAAAATATGCGCCTTCCAAAACTTATTTTGAGTCAACAGCGAATGTTACCCCTGAAAATAGAGCGCAAGCTGCCGAAGACAGCATAGTGCCGTCGAAAAAGAACAAGCTGGTTGCTGCAGGATTTTTAGAGGAGTTTGTGACATTTAGCGCCATCATAAATAACAAAGGGTTGTTCGCTTATAACAAATCGACAGACGTAGACTTTTCGGTGACTATTCGCACTGAAGATGGCAAAGGTTCTGGTTGGGTGACACGTAACTTCAGCGATTACAATTTATTAGACACGGCTAAAGCGTCAAATATCGCCATTCAAAAGTCCAAAGGTTCGGTTGATGCCAAAGCGATGGAGCCTGGTAAATACACGGTGATTTTAGAACCTGCCGCTAGTGTGGGTTTATTAGGCAACATGGTGCGTAATTTTGCTCAAAGAGGCGCGGATGAAGGTCGTAGTTTTTTAAGTTACAAACTCAAAGAAGGCGAAGATGCCCAAAAAGCACCTAAAAATAAGTTAGGTCAAAAAATGTTTGATGAAAGAGTCAACATTTACACTGACCCGAGCCACCCTATTGCTCCAGCAGCACCCTTTTCGGGAGACGGTTACCCGCGTAATCGCACCGATTGGATAAAAAACGGCACAGTTGTCAGCATGCCTAATTCACCTTATTGGGCCAAGAAAACCGGCGTCGCTTACGTGCCTCGTGGTGGCAATATCATTATGGATGGTGGTAACGAATCCTTAGAAGAGATGATTAAAAATACCCGAAGGGGCATCTTGGTGACACGCCTTTGGTATATTCGCTCACTTGATCCACAAACCTTGCTTTATACCGGATTAACCCGCGATGGCACGTTCTATATTGAAAATGGCAAAATAAAATATCCCATTAAAAACTTCCGTTTTAATGAAAGTCCGATAGTGATGTTAAACAATATAGAAGCATTAGGTAAACCTGAACGTATCGACGGCAATATGATCCCGCCGATGAAAATCAGAGACTTTACCTTCAGCAGTTTATCTGACGCGGTGTAAGCATCTTGCCATAAGCTAACGTCAATAGTTTATGGCTTATCGCTCACATTTTATCCATATGGATCGCCGTCATTTCATACTTTCTAGTTGCGCTGTTGCTGTTTGTGGGGCATTGCCATGTGCCGTGTCTGCTCAAAATAGTGAATACGACTTTTACTTTACCCGCTTGAGTTACGAATCAGGTAATTGGGAAGTAGATGAACGAATGCCCGCGAATGTACTTAATTCATTAATTGAGTACACTAGCTTGCGAGTAGACTTGCAGGAACGAGTGATACCGCTGTCTGATCCTAGTATGTTAAGTGCGCCCTTTTGTTATATGGCAGGGCACAGATTAGTGCAGTTTAACTTGCAAGAAAGACAAAATTTTCAGCGTTATGTTGAGAATGGCGGATTTGTTTTTGTAGATGATTGTAATCATGACATCGACGGTATGTTTGCCAAAACGTTTGAAGCACAAATGGCGGATATGTTTGGCCCAAAGGCGCTAAAAAAAATTCCTAATAACCATCCGTTATATTCGTCATTTTTTGAATTTGACGGGCCACCACGTACCTCAGTTGAGCTAAATGGTTGGGGCGACGATTTGGTTCACGAATACCTCAAAGCTATTGAAATAAATGGCAGAATAGCCGTTTTATATAGCAATAAAGACTTGGGTTGTGAATGGGATTACGACTTTAGAAACAAACGTTGGTTAAAAATCGACAACACAAAGTTTGCAGTCAACATTGTCATATATGCAATGACGGCTTAAAAGCAAGAGATAAAACCAAAACAAAGACAAAGATTTTCTTTTACTTTTAGCTTTAGTTTGTTGGTTTTTTTTCATTACATTATTAAGAGTAAACATGAGTAGACAGAATTTATCCGAACAAGACGTTCTTGTATTACTGGACAAGTTGGCTCTGATTGAGCATGAAGTGGGTAAAGTGATTGTTGGACAGAAAGAGGTGATCCAGCAATTGTTGATCAGTATGTTAGCTGGCGGGCATTGTTTATTAGAAGGTGTGCCAGGACTAGCTAAAACACTTATGGTCAATGCCTTAGCAGAAACGCTCGAGCTGGGCTTTAAACGCGTGCAGTTTACGCCAGATTTAATGCCCAGTGATATTATTGGCACCGAAATATTGGAAACCGATCATGAGTCAGGGGACCGTTTTTTTAAGTTTCAGCAAGGCCCCGTTTTTACCAACATTCTGTTAGCCGACGAAATCAATCGTACTCCGCCTAAAACTCAAGCAGCGCTGCTGGAAGCTATGCAAGAAAAGAGCATTAGTTACGCGGGAACCAGTTACGCCTTACCTAAACCGTTTTTTGTATTAGCCACTCAAAACCCTGTTGAGCAAGCAGGTACCTATCCTTTACCAGAGGCACAGCTTGATCGATTTTTAATGTTTATAAAAGTTGATTATCCTTCTGAATCAGAAGAAATAGAGATTTTGCGACGTACCACAGGTAATACCCAAGCCAAGATAAATGCGGTACTCAATGCACAACAGATTATCAGCTTGCAACATGTGGTCAGAGATATAGAAATATCCGAACCGCTACTGGTATACATCAATCAACTCGCCCGTAATACACGCCCTGGCAATAGTCAGTCATCAGCTGTTAATCAATACGTGCGATGGGGAGCAGGGCCTCGTGCAGGTCAAGCAATGGTGTTGTGTGCCAAAGCTAATGCGTTACTGTCAAAACGCTTTGCCGTTACCATGAATGATATCAAACAGGTGGCCCATGGAGTGTTAAGACATAGACTGTTATTGAGCTTTCAAGCAGAAGCGCAGAATATATCCCCCGATGATGTAGTCGATAGTTTATTAAAGGATTTAGCACAGCCAGCCAGCCCTTTTGGCGCTTCTTCCCCATTATCCCCCGCTGTTTAACATGTTAGAAAGCGGATAGCATGCAACCACTTATTGACCCACTTGTACTCGCCAGTATCAAAGATATGCCTTTGGTAGCAAAAACGGTTGCCGAAGGCTTATTGCATGGATTACATGACAGTGTGCAGCGCGGTTCAGGTCTAGAATTCAGCCAGTATCGCGCCTATGAACCTGGCGATGCTCTTGGCAATATTGATTGGAAGTTATTTGCTCGCTCAGACCGATATTTTGTGCGAGAAGCAGAGCGTGAAAGCAATATCAATATTTGGCTAGTGTTAGATGCCAGTGCATCTATGTTGCAACGATCGTCTGAATCTAGATCTGACTCTCATTCTAAATCAAAATCTAACAAAGGCTGGCATAAATTTGATTATGCTAAACACCTGTTGGCCACTATCGCTTACATCGCACACAAACAAAGTGATGCCGTCGGTTTATTGGGGCTGTCGAGTGAGAGCCTGCACTTTTCGCCCGCTTTAACCGGTAAGCAACACTGGCAAAAATTGCTGCTGTTACTCAGCCAGATGTCTACCGGTTCAGTTTTCCCTTCGCCGCAAATTTTGCAGCGCCATTTAAGCCGCATGCAATCCAATAGCCTTATTTTCGTACTCAGTGATTTTTATCAAAAAGGCCATGAAATTAGCGACTTTATGCAAAGTGTGGTTAGCAAACGAACCGAAGTTATTGCAGTGCAATTAGAAAGTGATGATGAACTCAATTTCCCCTATAGAGGGCAAATTCGCTTCGAGGACAGAGAAAGTAAGCGGCAAATTTTAGTGTCTGCTGACGATGTAAAAACTGACTACCTGCTGGCAAGGCAAACATGGCAAAAAGCGCTGATAAAGACTTTTAACCAGCTCAACGTTCAGCACTGTATCGCCAACATTGACCAGCCATTAGACTCAACATTACACCGGTTTTTAGCAGCAAGGCAAAAATTGCGATGAACAGATGTTATCTGTGGGCTAGCAACAGTCATGTTTGAAATGCCTTTCATATTACAGTCACCCTTAGCTATGTTGGGTTTATTGAGCTTGCTGATCCCGCTGGGTATTCATTTATTAAGCAAAGCACGGCCTCGTGTTATCGCGTTTGCGCATATTGCATTTATCCAAGTAAAAACCTCGCCCATGTTACGTCAGCTCAGATTGACCCAGTTAATATTACTGGGACTGCGAATGTTTATGTTATTCATCGCCACTTTGATACTGGCTCAATTGTATTGGCAGCATGAATCGAACAGCGCCAATCAACCGTCACACGTTTTGTTAACTGAAGACTGGTTAAATCATGCTACAGACGCTGAAAAACAGACATTAATGGATCAAGCCCATGATGTAAATTTAGTACTACTTGGCATAAAAAACCGCAACATCAATACAACAGAATTAGCCCAATGGTCGACTAATACGCAACAAACGCCCACCCTAAATATATGGAGTAAAGTGGCAAACTACATAACACAGCTATCAGCTAATGAGATGGTAACTGTGTATACAACAAACCGCCTAAAACAGTTTATAGGAGCGAAAACAGCGCTCCCTGAACGGGTTGAATGGCAAATAAAAACAATACCTATAGCGAATGTAACTCAGCAATATTCAGCAAACATAAAAGTCATCTATGATGCTTCAAGTGAACCACTATTGGTGTATATACGTGCAGCTCTTGAGGCCATTAACACTCATAATAATTTAAACACAAAAGCTATATACACTTCAAAAAAATTCACAGATGAAGACAGTAAGCACTTACTAAAATATGATAAAACAATTGACCTCAGCCAACAAAACTTTACTCAGCAACACTCTCCTGTTGATGAACAATGGCAACTCACATATATCACTCAGCAAGCGCTTACCAATATTAAACAGGCAGACTTTGTATTAACCCTAGTGCGGTTATTGTATTCATCACAAAGCCAAGTTTGGTGGTTAGAGAATTCTCGATTAACCACAGAACAGATTAATCAATCCTCATTAATGAGTAATCCTCCAAAGACACTGACACCCAACAAAGAATCACTCGGTAAAGCCATTCATTCGACATCGTTACATATCTGGTTGGTTTTAATATTAGTCGCACTATTTATTCTAGAGAGGTTGCTCAGCGAGTGGCCTAACCATCGACTAAAATCCGGGCTGGACCAATAATTGTCTAGTCAGATAAACACACCAAACAAAAAAATGAATAAAATTGTCACGCGTCTTAGGCAAAGATGGTTATTGCAAAAACTTGCTTACACACTTTTGATTGGCATTTGTTTAGGCCTAGCCGCTTATTGGATGACTAAATGGATTGTTTGGCCATTAGCAGCAGTGACATTGATGATGGGCTTTGCTGCGTTGGTTTTTTCTCGAAGTCGCCAATATCAAGACATTACCGCGAATAAGGTACTGCTGCATCTGAATCGACAATTCAGCGAGTGTGAAGAAAGTGCAGAACTGGTATTGCTGCCTAGTGGCTCTCTTACAACCCTACAGCAGTTACAAAAAACACGAATTCAGCCACAAATAGACACATTATTGTCAACAGAACTTGGTTCACACTTACCCAAGTATTCATGTAAGTCCGCGTTGCTGCTAAGTGCTCTTGCAGTTTTAATATTCACATTGATTGAAGTGTTGCCTTTAGACCTTTTACTTAAAGCTGAAACAGCCAATACTCGATTGATTAATGAAGCACCTAAACAGTCCAAACTCATTAGACTTGAGACCAAAAGCATGACGGTCACACCACCCAGCTACACAGGTTTAACAGCATGGCAAACAACAGACTTAAATTTAGAATTGATTGCTGGCTCAACAGTCACTTGGCAATTTCAACTGATTGGTATCAATAACGTCAATCAGCAAAACGATGTGTCTATTACGCTTCCAGACAAACAACGTATCTCGCTTATTGAACAAACTGCTAACCACTACCAAGCCCTTGCAACGATAAATCAATCAGGTGTTTACTATATTACTGTTAATAATAGGATGCTGGGGGATATCCACACCCTTGCTGTTACCGCAGACACTAAGCCAACCATTCGCTTTATCGCACCCACTGAGACTATTACCAAATTGGCTAAAAATGCCATTCCTAACGTGCAAGCGACAGTATCAATCGAAGATGACTTTGGTATAGGGAGAGTCGAAATACTGGCATCTATTGCCAGTGGCTCTGGAGAAGCAGTCAAATTTCGTGATCAAACGTTTCTATTTGACTCCGAGTCGATGATTGAGGGCAAAGCTCATTTCTTTAAAAGCTGGGACTTAGTTGAATTGGGTATGCAGCCTGGAGACGAACTATATTTCAGTATTAAAGCATGGGATAACCGCATGCCAGTCGCGCAGCAAAGTCGCTCTGCCAGCAAAATTATACGCTGGCTTGAAGAAGAACAACAGACGCTGATAGCGGACGGTTTGTTTATGGACTTTCTTCCGGAGTATTTTAAAAGTCAGCGACAAATCATTATTGAAACCAAACAATTGATTGCTACTAAAGCCAATCTCTCGATTGAAAATTTTAACCGCACATCTGTTGATCTAGGCATAGCTCAAAGCTTTCTGAAACAAAAGTATGGGCAGTTCTTAGGTGATGAATTTGATAGTGGCACACTTCAATCAATGGAGGCGGGCCCCAATATAGAACATAATGAACATGAAGAGCATGAAGAACATGCAAATGAAAAGTCACCATCAGCAGCGGCAGGACATGAGCATAACAACGCGGAAAATCAATCACCGCAGACTGATAAATCTGGCTACAGTCAAATTATTCAGCAGTTTGGTCATGCTCATGGTGAAGCCGACAATGGCAATTTTATCAAAAAAGGACTGCCTAGCCCTGCACTGTTGATGAAACGCGCCATTGCTAATATGTGGCAAGCTGAATTACATCTTCATCTATCGGAACCAGAGCTTGCCCTTCCCTTTGAAAACCAAGCCTTGGCTTTTCTTAATCGAGCTAAACAGGCCGATCGTATTTACGTTAAACGCTTAGGCTTTGAACCGCCCCCAGTATCCGAAAAACGCCGTTATCAGGGTGATTTATCAGATATTCTTAGTTATCAGCGCAATGAAAAAACATCAACTGACAACCGCCCTTCAAAGGCCATTGCTATTTTAGCCAATATGCTAATCAACCACTCAAAACAACTTAACGGACACCCCCTTACAAGTGAGCAGAAAAACGTACTTGAGTATGTTAAAGCCTATTTTTCTGCACAACTAACAACACACCCTAAAGACATTACTTTTATCGCTACATTGGAAAGAGTACAGCAAGCTGACTCTTTTACTCTAGAAAATTGTCAGGATTGTATCAATGCATTGACAGAAAAATTGTGGCAAACACTGCCCTCGCCTATCGCAGCACCATCGACGAGACAAACATCCTATTCTCTTCAGAACACTATGCTACAAAAGCACCAGACATTTTTACAACAGTATGAAAAAACGCACAAAAAGGGGTCGCAACCGTGACTTTCTCACTCGGGTTATTCTCTCATTATACATTCGCTGCAAGTGTATTGGTTGTGCTGTTAGTTATTGGCTTAGCTGTCGCTGGTTACTTTGCTAGCCAACGGCTAAAACAAAACAAAACGAGGCTAGCGGCAATACTATTGACTAACACAGTGGCTGCTCTTACGGTTCTTGGCTTAGCTTTTGATATACAGCTAACCAATAACCAAGCGTCAGTCACTTATCTCGTTACTCACGGTGCAACCACTGAGCAGTTAGAGCAAATAGTGCAAATAGACACACAACAAGCTGTTTTTGTTTTACGTGAAGCGGTTATATCGATAAATAACAAGAATATACTGGATACCGCAACTCTGATTGAGATCCCATCGCAATTGTTATCTTACCAACCAAGATTCGAGAATCTACATGTTGTAGGGGATGGACTAAGTTTATCGCAGTGGCAAGATATGCAACTATTGATGGGTGAAGCTTTCAACAATATTTCAGTCAGGTTTTCTGCATCTACACCTCGTCTCGGACTGATCAATATGTCTTGGCCGAGAGAGTTAGCCATAGGCCAATTTATTGAAGTAAAAGGGCAACTGCAAGGCATTGACGCGCTTGCAGCAGATCACATTTATGAATTGAATTTACTCGACCCTGTGGGACAACGTGTCGACACCATAAGGCTCAAAGCTTCAGAACATTTTAGTCTTAGCTTTCCAGCAAAAAGCATGGGGCAATGGGTCTATCGACTGCAGCTAAGCGAGCCTGGCGTTATGCAGCCTCTACTAGATGAACCTCTTGCGTTTTCAGTTACTAAGCCTATACCTTTCAGAATACTGATTAAGCAATCCGCTGCCTCTTTTGAAACCCGACAATTAAAAAATTGGGCCGCGCAATTAGGCAGTCAAATAAGCGTTTTAACACAAATTAGTCAAACTAAAGATATCCGACAAAATATCAATTTAAGTGCTGCACAATTAGCACCAATCACCTCACCTTTTACTGACCAAGCATTAATTCACTTTGATTGGCTGATAATAGATGGTCGCGCATTACTGACATTAAACGCAAAGCAGATGACAGCTTTAAAAAAAGCCACTAAAAATGGTTTAGGCGTATATATCATTGCCGATAATGCGCTCATCAACGCTTGGCCCGTGCCGTTACTTGATTGGCTTCCGGATATCAAAATACAACCTTTAGATGTGGCAAGTTTCTCAGCGATCCCTAGATGGCCTCACAGCAAAATTGAAGGTGTTATGCCGTTAGCAAAGGCTGTTATAACTTCCGCTAACAATTCATCTCTGGTGCAAAGTAACGACGCCCAAATATTGGTATCTCACAGTAAAGTTGGTTTAGGACACGTGGCGGTATCACTGATTAATGGCACTTATGGCTGGCAGACATCAGGATTGACTGGACAATATAGCCACTATTGGCAAAGTGTTATATTTGGATTAGCCAGACCCAGACAAGCACCCTATTGGTTAAACGCCGCGTCTGACACATTAACTTGGGTCAATCAGCATCTGCAAAAATGTGTACTTGGCGCTACAGCTTCAGGTGTGACCACATATGACCAACACCCGCGCTCTTTAATATTGACCCAGGACATATTGCAAGTCGAACAACGCTGTCTCACAATATGGCCAACCAATGCAGGATGGCAAAAGCTTGCTTGGACAAAACATTCAGTATTAGCCGCTACACCACATAAGCCAGACACCTCAATAGAGACATGGTTTTATGCTCATGCGGAACAAGATTGGCAAGAATGGAGACAAGTAAAGAATCAACTCATCAGCCAGAAGATAGCAAAACAACAAAACACCCAACGATTTGAGAAAACTTCAGTAAAACCCCTTGATAAAATCTGGCTTTGGGGACTTTTGGTGTTATCTATGAGTGTCTTATGGCTGGAGCGAAAGCTGTTTAGCAAAACTTTAAAAAACGATAAAAAACGATAAAAAGCGTTAATAAACTTAAAACAACATTACAATTGAGGCCACACCTGTCATGACGATCACCAGCCAGCGATAGTATTTTTCTGGAATTCGTTTGATTAGCCGGACGCCACACCATGCACCTAATGCAATAAAAGGTAAACAGATTAAGTTAAGTAAAAAAGAGTTCACATCAATGCTTTGCCAACTAAGTACATGGAAAGGCACTTTGAACAGATTAATGACAAGAAAAAACCATGCAGCAGTACCAATATATTCATTTTTTGGTAAACGCATACTGAGTAAGTACAAGGCCATGACAGAGCCAGCTAAATTACCGATCATAGTTGTGACGCCACCCAGCAGCCCCATCAATAATGCAAACCAAAGGTAATCAGGGATCGACTCTGTGTTGCCTTTTTCCATCCATAGCATAATCGCCAAGCTCGCAAAAATGATGACACTCATCACACTTCTGAACACGTGATCGTCAATTGTATTACCTAACCAAGTACCCACTAAAACCCCCACTGCTGCAGAAGGAAACAGTTTGAGCAAGTACCCCCAGTTGGCATGTCTGTGGTAATACTTAACAGCAAAGAAATCGGCCATAATCAACATTGGTAACATCAAACCTGTGGAGTCTTTTCCGCCAAACATAATCGCTAAGAAAGGCACCGCAAACATTGATATGCCATGCACACCCGTTTTTGCCATACCAATAAAAAATGCGACTAAAAAAAGCAACATCAAACTAGTGTAGCTTAGAGAATATCCAAATAACTCAATCATAATTTGTTAGATTTCTCCCAAGACAGGACTGTACCTATTTTGAATTTTACTCGTAACTTAAAAGGCAAACTTACAATAACATCTCTTACAATTTGATTATCTTTAAAGACTATCAATATGTTGCAACATATTGGCTAAGATATAAACATTAATAGTATTTAAGCACCAACACATCACAAATATTAATCAATAATGTGTATGTAAACGTTGAAGGGTGACAACATAATTGAGAAAAACTACAGGTTTGTCATCTACATAACAAACAAAACTCAAACATGGAGTGATTTTACTAACTGAGTCGTAGTGATGTTTTTGGCATACTTATAGGTTTTGATAGTTCAAAGTTAAGACATCTATTTACACCAAAAGCGACAGCAAAATTTACTGCGAGATAGGCGCGAATGATGCCTGTGTTATGGCTTGTAAGTCTAACGCATTTAGCTCAATTTCTAGACCTCTGCGACCGCCACTCACAAAAATGGTAGTGTGCTGCTGAGCAGAATCATCAATAAGGGTATCTAAACGTTTTTTCTGTCCAAGAGGACTAACCCCACCTAATACGTAACCTGTGCTTCGCTGCACTTCAAATTTGTCTGCCATTTCCGCCCTCCTAGCGCCATAAGCCTTAGCCACACGTTTCATGCTCAACATAGAATTTACTGGTAATATCGCAACAACAAGCTGCTTAGCGTCGAGACTAACCACTAAGGTTTTAAGGACTCTTTCAGGAGCAACTGCCAGTTTTTCAGCTGCTTCTAGTCCATAAGAAATGTGTCCACTAACATGCTCATAGTGATGAACTATAAAATTGATTCTCGCTTTTCTAGCGCTAATAATCGCGGGGGTCATATGACTATGGTCAGACTTTTATTTTTCGGCTACACAGTTTTTTTGCACTCTAGCTTTAACTTGACGGATCAGATTCATATCCCCTCCAGCCTCGGCATCAACCAAATCCAATCGCGAATCTTGGCATCTCAATTTATTTGCTTGTTGGCTCTGATAGGCTTGAACTTTTTGCTTTTGAATTGAACCTTCGACTCCGGAGTATTGCTCTGGGTCTTCAGGACGTTTTTCTTTCTCATAAAGAGGTGATTGATGAGAGCTGCAAGCAACAAATGTTAAGGTTAAAGCGCTGATAATAAAAATTTTATTCACTGTTTATTCCCTTTAAATTTAAATCACGGCTATTGAAATCTAAAAACAGAAACCTTAATCTGAACGCTCTTTAGCTAAATCAGGTAACTCGCCTTCAAGACCCATTGCATGTTGAATGATTGTTTGTTTAGTTAATGATGAATAATTCGCCAAACTTAAGCCAGTATCCCTGATTAATTTCTTAATAGGTTGATTTCCAGCAAATAAACGTTTGAAACCTTCCATTGCGGCAACCATTTTAACTGTTTCAGTTTTACGCCAGCGCTCAAATGGTCGCAAATTTTTGGCTAATCCAAAATCTTTGTTTTGCTCAACTAATTTTATAATCTGCTCAGCCAAAGCAGCGGCATCCGATATACCTAGGTTTGCTCCCTGACCGGCCAGAGGATGAATAGTATGCGCAGCATCTCCAATAATAGCCACCCTGTTACCCACCCACTGACGTGTGTAGCGCATTTTAAGTGCATAACTTTGCCTGTCACTTATCAGTTCACAAATGCCTAAAGTGCAATCAAATGCAGCGGTCAAAGCTTTGTTAAATTCTTCATTCGATAGTTTTAATAGTTCAGCAGCTTTTGATTCATCTTGAGACCAAACAATCGAGCAATGATGCGCATCCCATAAAGGTAAAAAAGCTAAAGGTCCGCTGGGCGTGAAAACTTGCCTAGCAGTGTGATTGTGTGGCAACTGTGTTTTAACCGTTGCGACAATCGCATTTTGATCGTAATCCCAAAACGTTTGCGCAAAATTGGCTTGTTTTTTTACTATTGAATTAGCACCATCAGCGCCTATGACTAATCTAGCAGTTAACTGGCTGTCATCATCTAAGGTAATAAAACATTCTTGTTGACCGAATACCAATTGCTTGATTTTTTTAGGTACAAGTAACTCAATATGCATACTGTTTTGAGCTTGAGTCCATAAGCTATGCCTAATAGCTTGGTTTTCAACGATATGACCCAGCTGTTTTTTTTGAACTTGGCTAGCCGAAAACTCAATTTTTCCAAAACTGTCTTGGTCCCAAACCTGCATATCTACATAACTACATAGCCTATCAACGTCCAAATGTTGCCATGCACCTATATTGTGTAAAATGTTTTCGGACGCTAAAGTTAATGCGCTAACTCGCAACTGAGGGGCGCCACCTGGCATAGCTCGACTAATATGACTTTCAACAACAGCAACCGACAGCCCGCTATTTTTTAACGCAAGTGCTTGAGTCAAACCTACTGTGCCACCACCTACTACGACAATATCAAATACATGCATAACGTTAACACCTCTTTTTTAGCATCAGTGCTTCAATGTCGCTGATGGTTTTAGGCGCTGCTAAAGTCAAATTTTCATGACCACTTTGGGTTATTAATAAGTTATCTTCAATTCGAATACCGATACCCCGCCATTTGCTTTCAACATCTGCATCAGATGCAATGTAAATACCAGGCTCAACTGTGAGTACCATGCCTGGTCGAAACGGACGGACTTGACCATCAATCTTATAATCACCTACATCGTGAACATCTAAACCAAGCCAATGACTCAACCCATGCATATAAAATTTTCGATACGTTTGTCGTTCAATGTTATCAGCGAGTTCGCCATGCAATATATTTAAATCGATCAAGCCTTGGGTGATCACTCCAATCGCAGCATCGTTGGCCTGCTTGATAGTATTGTTTGGCTTAATCATTTCAAATGCAGCTGACTGAGCATCTAACACTAATTGGTAGAGTTGTTTTTGTTCTGGTGAAAACAGTCCAGAAATAGGGAAAGTACGAGTAACGTCGGATGCGTAACCTTGCCATTCACAGCCTGCATCAATTAATACTAAATCACCGTCTTTTAATCCTTGATTATTTTGTATGTAATGCAAAATACAGGCATTATCACCAGACCCAACTATTGTCCCATAGGCTGGATATTTAGCACCTTGCATGGCAAATTCGTGATGAATTTCTGCTTCAAGATGATATTCATTTTTACCAGACTCAGCAAATTGCATTGCTCGGATATGAGCTTGAGTTGCCACAGCTGCAGCTTGTCGCATCATATCTATTTCATTTGCAGATTTAATTAATCGCATTTCATCTAGAATTATTCGAACATCAATCAGGCTATAGTGTGTTTTTTTACTCTGTTCGGGGGGATTACGTAATTCTTGCAATACCGAAAAAACCAAATCTTCAGCCTCTTTATTATGCCCTTGAGCAAAATATAGATACTGATGGCCATCAATCAGATCTAACAACCGTTCATCTAACTCATCTAAGGCAAATGCCATATCTGAAGCGTATTGTTGTTTAGCTTGTTTTGGACCAGCTCTTCGCCCATGCCAAATTTCCATAGCAGGGTCCTTGTCTAAACAAAATAAAATACTCAAACTTTTAGCATATACTTGATGATTAGATAAAACTAACCAAGCTTCTGGTTCAGGAAAACCACATAAATATTGAAAATAACTGTCTTGCCTAAAAGGGTACTCGGTATCGCGGCTACGAGTAACTAACTGAGACGCGGGCACTAGACAAATACTATTTGGTTGCATTTCTTGTAATAAATGCTTTTGGCGAGTTAAAAATTCTGTATTTTCAATAGGCAATGGAATGACTCACTTTACTGACTTACATCAAAAAACATTAAACTTATTTAATAAAGAGCTTAATTCAGAATTTACTTAAACGACTAATGAACGGTTTTAGGTTCACTTTGTTGTTGTTCTGGTGACTTACCTAATTCATTAAAACATAACATTGCGGTAACGCGAACGTATTCCATAACTTCAAACAAAGCCTGCTCTGACTCTTCGTTTTCATCCATTTCATCATCCATTCGTGCTATTTCTGCAAAATCCTCTAACCCTTCTTTAACATCGGCAGAACAGCCAGTTAAATCATCCTGATGCAGACCAAACCCTAGCATAAACCCATGTACCCAATTCAACAGAGCTTGACCTCGTTCATTAATAGGTGACGAGTCCTCAGGTAAACACAGTACTAGAGCAAAATCGCTTTCAACTAATTGTTGACAAGTCACGTCAAAAAGACTTTTAAATGCTTCTTCAACTTCTTTGGAGAAGGCCTCACTTTGATGAATAAAGTCAGATAGAGGTTCTAACCAGTCTTGGAATTCAAGAGGCATTCCACCACCTAACATACCACAAAACATTCCTTGAATTTCAGCGGCTGTTGTTAAAATATTGTTACGTTCAAGTAACGGAGTTAAAATATCAAAAAGGTTGGTTGATGTATTCAAAGTACTCTCTCAATCGTTGGACGCTACAATCTTAACACTCCCTAGAAAGCAAATACATATTCGTGGGCAGATAGCACTAGTATATCTGCCCACGAACAGATTATAATGACCGAACTCGGTGCAATATTAGTTTTTAGTATTGCTGCGAGAGATTTCTATGCCTCCTGGGATGTTTGCCAGTCTAGTTATGTCCCTGGCCGATGCTTTTTACCTAGGGAGTTGACTCCACTACTATTGTGCAAGCTTGGCTCGTATCAAGAAGCCTAAGGTAGCGATGATACTTCCGCCCTGAACTTTCGGTTCACGGGCTTATACTGGGCAGCGGCATTTTGGGAGGCGTCCAAAATTAATAAAGGATTGAGATTGAAAACCCATATGAATCATGAAGAACAAATACAGGCTTACGGAAAAGATGTAATTGAAACCTTGTCTTCAATGGTAAAATGGAAATATGACGATTTTCACAAAGTGATGCTAGCTGAGTTTTCAGTAGATAAACAAGACCAAGTATTGTTTACTTTACAACAATTTTTTCCCATGTGTTGGGATGTCAAAACCATCAAAAAAGCGCCACACGAAACTAAACATTATGCTGGTGCATTTTCAAAGCTGGTCAAAAAACAAAAACTATTCAGTATCAATATCGAACATAACCCTAAAATAATGGCAGTTTGGTGGCCATGGGGGCATGGTGCTACCGTATCGGTAAGACTTTTTTTAACCAATACCTCCCCCTATGTGGCCAAAACTGGGCTTTTCCGTAAACTAACACGCATTTTTGCTTAGATAAATTTGCTGTCAGAGTAAAAATCAATATAATCGTTTGCAGACCAAATGGTCAACTTTTCAATTAAAGATTATTATATGGCTTTTATTCTTCTAGAGTAAAAGCCATATAATAGAACTTTAAACAAGAGGCACAGCAGCGCATTATGGCCGTTATCAATTTTGGTTCCATCAACATCGACCATGTCTATCAGGTAGAGCATTTTGTTCAACCTGGAGAAACCATTGCGTCAAGCTATTACCAGTGTTTATTGGGTGGCAAAGGCGCTAATCAGTCAATCGCATTAGCTAGGGCAGGTTCTGAAGTGCGGCATGTCGGAAAAATTAACGAATCTGATGTCTCTTTTAAGCAAACTATGATCCGCAATGGTATTGATTGTAAACATGTCACTTGCAGTGAGACTGCCTCTGGTCATGCTATTATACAAGTCACTCCTTCAGCTGAAAATGCTATCGTGTTGTTTGGTGGTGCTAATCATGAAATGACTTCTAAAGACATTATGCATGCATTAGATACTGTAAAATCTGTAGACTGGGTGTTAACCCAAAACGAGACCAACAGCATAGACCAAGTACTTATTCAGGCTAAAAAGAAAGGTTTACGCGTAGCCTTCAATCCTGCTCCTATGACTGAATCTGTCAAACATCTACCCCATGAGTGTATCGATTTATTGATCGTCAATGAAGTCGAAGCTGAAGAAATTTCTGGGTGCCAAGATTTAGATAAAATTGAAGACTACTTTCGTCAAGACTGGCCACATGCTGAAGTACTGATTACTTTGGGTAAAGCTGGCGTGCGTATGCTCAAAAAAGATAAAACCATCGACGTGCCCGCTTTTGAAGTAGAGGCAGTGGATACAACAGCAGCGGGTGATACGTTTATCGGCTATTTTCTATCTGCTTATAGCAACCATAGTGATTCAAAAACCGCTTTAAGACGCGCTTGCGCAGCCTCTGCCTTAGCAGTTATGAAAATTGGTGCGGCACAATCTATACCGAACGAAGAAGACGTCAATCGTTTTCTTGCCAAGCAATAACCTCAAGGGAGATAAAATGAGCCACAAAATTATATTAGATACTGATCCGGGTATTGATGATGCGATGGCAATTTTCTTTGCCTTCCAACATCCTGAAATTGACGTATTAGGTTTGACTACAGTATTTGGTAACGTGCCTGTTGATATGGCAGCCAAAAACGCGATTACCCTTTGTGCATTAGCAGATAAAAATATTCCAGTATGTAAAGGTGTTGGCATGCCTTGGGTCGGAAAAGAGTCAGGTTATGCACATTTTGTGCATGGGGACGATGGCTTTGGTAATATTAATTTTCCTGCTGCTAAAGGTGAGCTAGACCCTCGCAGTTCAGCACAATTTATTGTTGATATGGCACGTGAATACCCTGGTGAAATCACTGTGGTTGCAATTGGTCCATTAGGTAATCTAGCTTTAGCCCTTCGTCTTGAACCTGAACTACCAAAATTACTAAAAGCTGTCTCTATTATGGGTGGAGCAGCATTTGTGCCTGGTAACGTTACACCTGTAGCAGAAGCCAATATTTGGAACGATGCATATGCAGCTGAAATAGTATTTGGTGCATCGTGGGAACTAAATATGTTTGGACTAGATGTCACCAACTCTTGTCCATTCACTCCAGAATTTTTGACTCAGCTTAAACAAAACAACCCCAAATTAGGCGGTTTTGTTCATGATGCAGCTCAATTTTACGTGAAGTTTTACTCAAAAAATAGAGACCAAGATGTGTGTTTTTTCCATGATGCTATGCCACTTGCACATTTAGTCGACCCAGGTTTGTTCGAATTACAAAACGGCCATGCAAGAGTATCTACCGATCCTCTAAATATTGGTCAAACATCTGTTGCGCTGCCTGGTTCTACTACCAGCCCTGATTGGCTCAATGCCCAGACGATTAATGTAGCAACCAAAGTCAACAAAGCCCGCTTAACTCAGTTGTATTTGGATACATACAATAGCTAATTTTGTTTAGAAAGCCTAAAATTATGTTCTGGCCTTGCGAGACCAATTGAATACCTAATGAAAATTGCTCCTCCAACAATTGATGAAGCCGCTCGTTTAAAATCATTATACGACTATGATATTTTAGACACTGAAGCAGAAAAAACATTTGACGATATAACTCAACTCGTTGCACAAATTTGCAACATGCCAATTAGCTTAATCAGCTTGGTTGATTCCGAACGTCAGTGGTTTAAATCTAAAATAGGTTTAGCCCCACAACAAACCGCGAAAGATATTGCATTTTGCACACATGCTATCCACCAAAAAAAAGTTTTTGAAGTAGAGGACACTCTGCATGATGAGCGTTTTTTTGATAATCCTTTAGTTACCTCCACACCTAATATTCGATTTTATGCAGGCACACCATTGGTCAGCCCCGACGGGCATGTCATTGGGACATTATGCGTTATTGATGACAAGCCAAATAAATTAACGCAAGACCAACGCCAAGCACTTGAAGTTTTAGGTAGGTCAGTCATTTCTCAAATGGAATTACGTAAAAACATAAAAATTTTAAAATTGGCCAACGAACATAAAACTGAATTTTTATCCAATATGAGTCATGAGTTACGTACTCCACTTAATGCCATTATTGGCTTCAGTCATTTAATGTTAGAAAATACTCAAGATTACAAAATACCCCCAAAGTTTGCTGAGTATGTTAAGCATATTGACTATTCAGGCAGACGATTGCTGAGCGTAGTAAATTCCGTAATAGATTTGAATAAAATTGAAGCAGGCATGATGCAAGTTCAGCTCAAAACTATTTGTTTTAGAGAGTTTATAAAAAACTTAGAGGGAATGTTAGCCATCACCGCTAACCAAAAAGATGTCGAATTTTCAGTACATGTCAGTAATGATTTGCCAAAATATTTGGCTGTAGATCAAGCCAAAATTACTCAAATCATTACTAACTTAGCTCACAACGCTATCAAGTTTACCGATGGAGGCAAATGGGTCAAGGTTGAACTCTCACTCAATAATGAGCAACTGGTGATCACAGTTGCCGACCAAGGGGTAGGCATATCATCCAATGATCAAACAAAACTATTTAATCAATTCCAGCAAGTTGGACAGGCTAAAAGTTCAGAAGGAAGTGGCTTAGGTTTATCAATTACACAAAGCTTAGTGACACTTCTAGGTGGCAAAATAAAGGTTCTTAGTACGGTAGGCTCAGGCAGTATTTTTAAAGTTTTGTTACCGCAGCAAAATGACACTAGCATTTTACAGCCAGATCTAACTCTTGTTCCTGAAAAAGCTAATTTTGACCCTAGTAGTAAAATTTTGTTAGTAGAAGATAACAAAATCAATCAAGCAGTTATGTTGGCAATATTCGAATCTTTAAATATTTCAATCATCATCGCTGAGTCAGGAGAAGAGGCTGTTGAAGCTACTAATAATCAATATTTTGACCTGATATTTATGGACATTCATTTGCCCGGTATCGATGGTTTTCAAACATCTGAAAGAATTAAGCATAACTTTCCGCGAACTCCTATCATCGCCTTATCAGCCGATACATTTTGTCAAAAAAGATTTAACCAAAATACCAAAATTTGGGATGAATATTTGTGTAAACCTTTAGAAAAAGAAAATCTTGTGCAAGTGCTCAACCGGTTTATTCCACTTTTACCAAACATGCCAAATGCATAAATGAGTAGGTAAAAAAGAATGCAAAAACAAAATGTACAAGAAGACTGTCGAAAGGTGTATCGAAAAGTTTACCGTAAAAAACGTCAAGCATTGTCTTATCAAGAACAATCAATCGCGGCACATGACCTACTATCCGTCTGTATTGCATCAACAACACTTTCTCAAGTCAAAACTGTTGCCTGTTATATTGCAAACGATGGTGAAATTAACCCCATAGCAATTATTGATTATTGCTGGCAACAAGGTAAATCTGTGTTATTACCTGTGTTACATCCTTTTAGCAAAGGTCATTTACTGTTTGTTGAATATCATCCTCACTCACCTACACGTAAAAACTGTTATGGTATCGAAGAACCAATAGTTACGAGCTCAAACTTATCCACTCTAGCTAACATTGAACTGATACTCACGCCCCTTGTTGCCTTTGATGCTTCAGGTAATCGATTAGGTATGGGAGGAGGATATTATGATCGAACCATAGCTCCGATCCGTCGTGATTCGCTGCCAACAAAACTTATTGGATTGGCTCATACCTGTCAACAAACTGATATGTTGCTCACTGATAGCTGGGACATCCCTTTAGATGGCATCGCGACCCCAGAACAATTTTTTAGTGTCAGCTAAACTGCGGCTTGAGTTACACTATTGTATATTAGCGTTTTAACGAACAGGGCCTGAATAATATGACACAAGATGACAAGAAAAAAGCGGCAGCCAAAGCTGCGCTAAATTACATAGAAGAAGGCGCTATTGTTGGCGTAGGAACAGGCTCAACCGTAAATTATTTTATCGATGCTTTAGCTGATTTAAAATATGACTTACAAGGTGCAGTATCCAGCTCAGAAGCCTCAACTGAGCGCCTAAAGGCCATGGGTATTGAAGTTTTTGACCTTAATTCGATAGACAGATTTGATGTATATGTTGATGGCGCAGATGAAATAACTGAACACAAACATATGATAAAAGGTGGTGGTGCAGCTCTTACCAGAGAGAAAATTGTTGCCGCTGTAGCTGACAAGTTTATTTGTATTATTGACGACACAAAACAAGTACCAGTATTAGGTACTTTCCCTCTACCCGTTGAAGTGATCCCCATGGCACGTTCTTATGTTGCCAGAGAGATTTTCAAACTAGGTGGTGATCCCGCTTATCGTCAAGGAGTAGTGACTGATAACGGTAATGTAATTTTAGATATATACAATTTAAAAATTCTAAACCCCGTAGAGCTCGAAAGACAACTCAATGCCATTCCAGGAATTGTCACCAACGGCTTATTTGCTCACCGTGGTGCTGACGTGGTTTTAGTAGGCACCAACGATGGTGTTAAAATAATAAATTAACGTGATTTTTATCATAAAGAGGAAAAATTTCATAAAAAGGGATCCACATGCAGTGAATAACGAAGCAATGTAAAAACAACATTTACACTGTCATCATACTCATATGTCATGTTGGCCTTTAAATTCTGTGCTTTTTCTCTTTGAACTGTGTGGTTAAATGTGTTTTTTTAGATGCGAACATTCATCCTATGAAGCCTTTCCAATTCGTGAAATAAAGTATTTTTCAACTCGTCTAGGACATAATATCCTCCAATAAATATAAATTACGCTTTTAATTATCGAGGAATAAAATCATGTCGAATGAGTTTACAGGTAAAACAGCCATTATATCCGGGGGAGCGGGTGGTATTGGTTTTGCTCTTGCTGAAGAATTTGGGCAATTAGGTATGAAGATAGTCATTGCAGATATAGATCAAGAAGTGCTCGCAGAGGCAGAACAAAAACTAAAAGATGCTAACATTCAAGTGTTAGCCTGCTCACTAGACGTAACGGACTATCAACAATGGGAAGAGACAGTTGCGGCGGCTGAAGCTACATTTGGCGATATTCATATGTTGGTTAATAACGCAGGTGTAGGGGGTATTCCCGGCTCAGTTGATAAAACCAGAATTGAAACCTGGAAATGGGTATTGGATGTCAATGTGATGGGAGTTGTGAATGGTACCCAAGCCACTGCCCCTTCGATGAAGCGTCATGGCCAAGGTGGCTGGATCATTAACGTTGCCTCAATGGCTGGCATGAATGGTGTACCCTTTTCTGGTGCTTATGCTGCGTCAAAAGCAGCGGTGGTCTCCATGTCAGAGAGTTGGGCTGTTGAATTGAAAAAGCATAACATTGCGGTGTCGGCGCTGTGTCCTGCTTTTGTTCAAACACGTATCCATGAGTCATTGCGGAATCTTCAACCTGCATACAAAGCTGTCAAGGAACACGATGCTGATAAATTAAAATCAGGTAATGCTGAGAACAAGGCGAAACTCTTAGTGGAGTCCGGTATACCAACATCAGTATTAGCGAAACGTGTGGTGGAAGCGCTTCAATCAGGACAAACTTATATATTTACTCATCCCAACTTCCGTTCGTCTGTTGCTTATAGATCATCACTACTAGACGCTGCGTTTGCAGATGCTGAAGACAGCCCTATCGTAAGACATCTAAAAGACGACGAAATAATGATGCTTTAAAACAAAAGCGCCTAGTTACAAATTTAAAAAATTTATCCACCACAGAAACCACAAATTAAAGACAATTCAGTTTGTTCTTTTCTCGGTGTTTTTGTGGGAAAAAATTATGACTAATTTTGTCTCTAAATTAGACTGGCATCTTCTGCTAATTTATTCACGTCAGCAATGTTTGTATAAGATTGGCGATTAACCAACATTTTTGTAGCCATTTCAAGAGCCTGAGTCTCTAATTTTGCTCTGAGCTTTAGGTCTTCAAACTGCATAAAATCAGCTACCTTAGCAACACCTAATATTCTCCTGATCATCTTACATGCTGCAAAGCCTAAAGTATCACTTAACAACTGTTTCAAAAATAACTGTCTAAAAGCTTTATGACTGTCGTCAAAAAGGTCTTTGCCCATAAATGGACTCTGCGAGGACTGTTCGTGTTCTGACCACAAAGATAAAAACTTGCCTTCAAATTTGTACCAAAGGTCGTCAATAGTCTGCAATAACCATTGACTATAATTGACAGACTCAGTTGATGAATTATGTGCATGTGAAAAATAGTTCAAATATAAGTTGGCAATCAGTGCGCCGATATCAAATCCCATAGGGCCTGCAAAAGAGAATTCAGGGTCAATCACAAAGGTTTGTTGTGCATTCACCATTACTGAACTGGTGTGCAGGTCACCATGTAACAAAGCCTCCGGCTTATTCATAAACATATGCTTCATTTGTGCAACATGTGCTCTAACATTAGGTTCTTTTTGAACCGAATCGATAGCTGACTGAGATAGCGCAGGATTGTAATCGTTCATGTCATGATGCTCAAAAGGATACGTAAAGACAAAGTCCTCGGTGATTTTGCACATATCCTGATTACCACTTTTATTGACCATCGCTTTTTTTTCTGCAGATGGCAAAGCAAAATCAGAGGAATAAAATAATGTCTCTGCCAGAAAAGTAGATAAATCTTCTGCCAATCTGGGTAAATATCGACCTTGTATAAGCTCCGTTCGTAAAATAACATGATGATTGAGGTTTTGCATAATAAGCACTGAAAAGGCTTCAGATTGGTAATATACCTCTGGCACCATCTCTGGGCATACCCTGGAGTGATAACTTAATGCATTAATTTCAGCAGTCATCCGTTGACGTGTCAAAGGCCAGTCCTCACCTAATACTTTAATGTAAGGGGGAGCTTGCTTAATAAAAACCGATTGATTAAAGTCTAACGAATTGGTTACTACGAAAGCGTAATTCATATTGCCATCGTTAATTTCCTGAACTTCTAAGTCATCGAAAGACGAAAACTTAAGTAGGTAATTGGGTAGCGATTGTAAGTAGCCGATAATATTGGCTTGATTTAGTAGATAGTATTCCATTGCACTCTTAAACATTTAATTATACTTCACATTGGCTCAATACATAACGTGGAATATTGACCTTACATATTCGACTTAATCGGGCAGATGCAATTGCAAATATCGCAGCATATTACCACCCATCACTTGCTTAATTTGAAATTCGCTAAGCCCTATATCTAAAAAGGCTTGGGTTAAATAAATCAACTTTGAGGTATCAAAAGGCACGCTAACCGCGCCGTCATAATCTGAACCGAGGGCAACATGTTCAACACCGACCAATTCAATACCATATTTAACCGCTTTAGCAATCTCGCGAGCATTAGGCCCGCATATCGCGCCGTCCCAATAACCCACTGCAATTAGGCCGCCTTTAGCAGCAATCTGTTGCATTAAATCATCCGAGATATTCCTAGGTGATGGGCAATGTCCGTGAAAACCAGTATGGCTGACCAATAACGGCTGACGGCTAATGGCCAATACATCTTGGACCACTTGTTCTGATGAATGTGACACGTCCAACATTATGCCTAAAGATTGCATTCGTTGCAGAGCTTCTCGTCCAAACGCAGTTAAACCTTCGCCACTTTCCCCGTGTAATGAGCCCCCTAATTTATTATCAAAAAAGTGCTGTAAACTCATCATACGAAAACCCTTATCGAATAAGCGTTTAATGTTGCTCAAATCACCGTCTAACGCATGAGAGCCTTCAGTGCCTAACAACATGCCTAATAATTTAGGATTGATTTCTCGCTGCAATAAAAACTGTGAGAGATCTGTTTTTGAAGTAATAAGTGACACTTGCTGAGGAAATTTATCAACCAACTCTAGTGCTTTACTCGCTTGAAACAATGCCCTCTCAGCCAAGCTATTCCAAGTATTTGTAGGCCAAAGATTCACTAAAGCCAGTTTCGTAATATTGTCACTGGCAACATTACTATTGCCTTCGTAGTTAAGCCCGTCTGGGGACTTAGTAACAGTAGTAAACATTTGTAAAGCAATATTGCCTTGCTGCAATCTAGGAATATCAACATGGCCATAATCATGCTTATCCATTAAATTTCTTTTCCACAACAAGGTATCGCTGTGCCAGTCACCGATAAACAACTGTCCATGTAAGCTTCTTGCTTGCTCTGATATCTCAGGCAAAATCGAATCATGTAAAAGATTCGTTTGTTTTTCTAATTGGGCAGGGAAAAATATAAAAAAACTTACAACAGCAACAGCGACTATAACAGCGATGCTTTTAAAAATGATTGTTTTAGAAGTCATAGTTATTAATCAAAAGGTTGAGTAAAGTGATGTGTAAGATCGTATTTTGCTGAATCAATGTCAAATCTAAACGTTAATGCTTATTCCTTAACCCTAGCGACTAGGAAATCTACTGCTGCTTTTACTTTAGGTACCAGATATCTTTGTTTTTGATACAGTAGATATATTGCCATCTCGTTATTTTGAGTAATTTGTATTGATGGCTCTAACACCAATTCTTCTAATTGACCGCTTGCTAAATAATGTGCCGCCGCCCAACGTGGCGCCATTAATATGCCCTTTCCTTTTACTGCCAAATCACCTAACCACTTCCCATTATTAGAAACGGCGACTTGTGGCGCAGAAACATCTTGCCATTGTCCATTTATATAACTTAACCAAGGCGTTGGGCCATTAGGCGTCCGAAAATATAAACCTCTATGTTGCTTTAATTCGATGGCATATTGAGGTTTGCCCATGACAGCCAAATAACTCGACGCTGCCACTGGGATAAATTGGTTACCCATAAGCTTGATAGCTAATACTCTTTCATTAGGTGCATAACCACCTCGAATAGCAACATCAACATCATCACGGCCCAATGCAGATAACTCATCACTTAGACTGACATCTAACACTATCTCTGGATAAAGCTGGCTAAATTCATCAAGCAATGGCAATAAAATGCGCTCGCCAAAACCCACCATAGAGCTGATATGCAATTGCCCCATGGGTTTTGATTGATAACTACGCACCGCTTCATTACTTTGCTCAAGCTGATTGAGAATATCCAGTACTTGGACGTAATAACGCTGACCCACTTCAGTAAGTTTGACATCACGGGTAGAGCGCTTTAATAGTGTAGCGCCTAGGCTATTTTCTAGGTCTGCCACCCGCCTTGACAACGACGAAGGTGGAACCCCAAAAATGGCGGCAGCTTTAGTAAAACTGCCAGTATCTGCCACTTTACTGAAATACCTTAATGCTCGAAATTGATCCATCATTCTCTTATAAATTAAATTTATCGTATGACTATTGTCTTTATAGCAATAAAGATAACAT
>OOGD01000034.1_pt1 | contig 33501 bp, 26 predicted proteins | sample 1670381 | NCBI WGS metagenome assembly OOGD01 (sample SAMEA98146918, study PRJEB22522) | marine metagenome | biome: marine biome; feature: marine water body; material: sea ice | place: Arctic Ocean | collected 14-Sep-2015 | depth 1.3 m | reverse complement strand
AGCTTGTTCAGCAATAATATTATAATGAGTACCTTCACTCCATTTTTCTTGGGCAAAGGCCTGTAACGGTAGTAACAAAGCAAAACTGATTAATAACAATATTTTTTTCATAACATCTCACAACTTCTTTCAGAATTAGTTTCAGATTTAGTTTTAGATTAGCATAGCTACTAAAAAAATCCGATAGGACTTTGAAAGTGGTGTTAATAAAACGGACTATTTTGGAGCGTGCGATAAAAGGCTAAAATGTAGCTACTTTTTAATCACATTGTGTTTAATTAGATTTTAAATTCGTAATGGTTCTATTAATGTAAGGTGAGCCTTATCAAAGACACGTTACTCTTCATAAGTTTATATGAGTGTGCACGTTTGCATAAGGTGCTGGTGCCCGAAAGCATCATTCGCATGTCTTGAATAGCAGGTCCGCTTTTGCAATCATCTAGATCATTGAAAACGGGGTTAACCCTCTGCAAAATATTACCTATGTGACAATATATATGTAGCCTATTATTATTTGTGTCAGTGTAAAGCGAAGAAGCTAAGTTAACAATTTGCTATAAAATAGTGAAAAAGCGGTGTGTAAGCCTCAGAAAGCCATGAATAATCTAGCACCCCTTTTTAGTACTTCTTTTTAGCACCTCTTTAAAGAGTTCAATAAATAGAGTTCAATAAAAAGAGTTCAATAAAAAGAGTGCAATAAAAAGAGTGCAATAAAAAGAGTGCAATAAAAAGAGTGCAATAAAAAGAGTGCAATAAAAAGAGTGCAATAAATGCTCTTCGATACTCATTGCGAGGCGATGTTCTAAATGGTCCACTTCGAATTGTCGACCGCTGGTTGACAAAAAAAGTGCAGAATAAAAATATTTATAAATATGCAGACATTGTTTATTGATGGTTAGCGGTACTATTACATAAGTACCTTGGGAAGCTGACTCGACAGAAAAATCATGTTCCTCTTGAATTTTAGTGTAGCCGCAGCGTTGTGACCGATAGAACTAAGCTACATGACGTTTTTTGTTCTCAGCAAAAAACGGATAAACCCTATTTTCGTAAGTATTTTCGTAACAACCCAGCGCTAACAATCCAGACTCAACAACCATACATTGTGCTTCTGTTGGGTCGAGTATTAGAGCAGAGGTAAGTCCTGAAAATCAAAAGCACTCATAAATCTGGATACAAAAATTTACTTATTTCTTGTACTTTGATGGGACTGTTATCATGGTCAATTGATTCAACCCTAAAACTAAATTCGGTGGATTCTTGAGTTAAGTTTTTCGGATTGATAGCAATACTCAATGGTAAATTAAACACCTCGCCACCTGAAACAGTCGCTTCATTTTCACCAATTAAAGTATGCCCCTCGAGGTTATCAACGTATACACGGTAGCGTTGTGTGATCTGAGATTTATTCAATATTTTCAAAGTAAATACATTCTCAATCAGCCCGTTGCCTGTTTCTCTGTACATAGGAACACGGTCTTTAATGATATCTAATTCTAAAGGTTTCCTAGACACGATTTCGAATACTAAAAGTCCGGACATTAATAATAAAACAATTCCGTAACCGATGAGTTTGGGTCTTAATATTTTTGTTTTACCACCTGCTAGCTCAGTCTCTGAAGTAAAACTAATCAGACCTTTGGGATAGTTCATTTTTTCCATCACACCATTACAGGCATCAACGCAAGCACCACAATTGATACATTCGTATTGCAAACCATTTCGAATGTCTATGCCAGTAGGGCATACTTGTACACATAAGTTACAGTCAATACAGTCTCCTAAGCCTACAGCTTGATTTTCTTCGCGGCTGACTTTTCGTCCTCTGGGCCCACGTTTTTCTCCTCGCTCTGCGTTGTACGCAACGGTAAAGGTGTCTTTGTCAAACATTGCAGATTGAAAACGTGCGTAGGGGCATATGTGGGTACACATGATCTCGCGCATCCAACCAGCATTACCATAGGTGCAAAGTGTAAAAAAAAGCACCCAAAAGACAACCCAAAAACTACTTGAAAAGTAAAAAAATTCAATAAACAAAGTATCGATGGGTGTGAAGTAGCCAACAAAAGTTAACGCGGTAAGTAAGGCAATTCCAACCCAAGCGATATGTTTCAGAGTTTTACGCCACAATTTATCAAAGTCCATTTTTCTTTCATCTAGCTTCATTCGTTTATGACGGCTGCCTTCAATCGTTTGTTCAAACCAAATATAAATAAAGGTCCAAGTCGTTTGTGGGCACATGAAACCACACCAAACGCGACCCGCAAAGGTGGTTACAAAAAATAATGCAAAAGCAGCCACTATCAATATCCATGCTAATAACGTCAAGTCTTGTGGCCATAGTGTCAAGCCAAATATATTAAACCGCTGTGCCCCAAAATCAAATAATACAGCTTGACTACCATTAAACTGTAACCAAGGGATGAGTGCAAAAAGACTCATAAAAAACAGACCAAAAAACCGACGGAAATTTTCCAACATACCAGAAACAGAACGCACGTAAATTCTGCTGCGAGGAGTATAAGTATTATCGTGTTTATTTTTATCAGGGTGGTGTACTTTTACGGGTGAGATGTTTTTAACAGGAATTCGCTCACTCATTAGGTGTCCTTGGTATAACAAAATGCAGGTGTTGAGAGCTCAACAAATAGGTAACGTTAAGAGTATATCAGCATGTAAACTGCCATGCTTGGTCCCGGTCAGTCTTTTTATACTTATATAATAACCTACGGATTATCATACGATAGTCAACACTAGGCATAACTATCGTATACGTTTTACCATATATTCATTACGTAGATTTAGACATAATCGATCTTGAGTAATACTTTGTGTTGCGCCTTGCGATAGTTATGCTTGAAATCTTATGTTTGATTATGTTTTTGCGCAGCGCGTTTTACAACTTTGGTTATCCGACATGCAAACGACCACAACAAGGTGGATGCATGGTATTTCTATGAGCATAGATAATTAACAACTAGTTAAATTTAGAAATTAAATTTTGCAGCAAGTGCAAGATTTATCCGTGCTGCAAACTGAATATTTATACAAAATTACCAGCACAAAAACTGAGCTCAACAAGTTTAATCAAGACTATTGTCATGCAGGTGATAAAAACCCCTTTTATATGGAATTAATTTACGCTTAGTCTGCAGCGAAATCAGCCGTAAGAGTATCCCTAAATGGATTGAGAAAATTGTTTGGGTAAGTTGATAACAAATTTAGCCCCGCCAAACTTGCTTCCGGTTACGTAACATTCTCCTTAATATCAATCGACAATCCTTTTATGATAACTAAACCAAGACCCGCTTGACTATTATGTCTATCTCGGGACCCATCAGGGCGAAAAAGGTAAAATGTTTTTTACGCATTTCCTAGGAAATACCAACACCGTCGTCGTCTAGGTATACTCATACATGCTTATCTCCAATAGTTTGATGTTACTTGAATACTACATCTACTAACACTGAGCTGATGCTTAGAAGTTTAGTGCGGCGTATGTGAATGAAAACCTTATGTTTATGGATGGGAGGATAGAAGTGTTATTCATGGAAATAATGTTTACTGCATCCACAGTAACCAAGTTAGGTAAACCACGCAGAATAAAGATGGGCAATATTTGGGCTCTTTTAATCATTTGTACAGTTTTGTTGTATTTGGTGAGTGTAGAAGAACTTTTTTTTGTTTTACGAAGGTAAATTGCAACTTATTTGAATAAGGTTCAGTATACATTCATGTATAAAAGTAATAATGACAAGCACTGTAACGTAGAGGAATTTATTATGAAAATATTAATCGGACTTATTATTTCTGCAATGACGTTAGGTATATCCAGTCAAGTCGTAGCCCAGACTGAGGTAGAAATTGAATGGGTTAAGCCAGAAAAATACCGTGACGTGAGGTCTAGTAATGAGTCGCGCAAAAGGTTCAGAGAAAACACGTTTGAACATATCAACGAATATATGAATAAGTTGGCATTGGCACTACCTGATAACAATAAATTACTAATAAAAGTAAGTGATCTTGACTTAGCCGGGCGTGTTTTGCCCGCTTCATTTATTGGTTTGGGTACGGGTGGTGCAGATGTTCGTGTCGTCAAGAGTATTGATATACCAAGGATAAACTTTAGTTATCAGCTATTAGATTCATCTGGTCAAGTTCTGCAAGAGGCAGAAGTGGAACTTAAAGATATGTCTTTTCTCGACCGCAGTAAGCACTCTTTTAGAAATGAAGCATTGCGTTATGAAAAAAATATGTTGAAGCGTTGGTTTAACCAAGAATTCGACTCCCAAATAGCTCAAAAAAGTGTAAATGAAGAGCCGGTTAACTCGTAAGTGTTGCGACTATGAGTAAATACTATACAAGTTTTTACCTGAGTTTTTAGCAACATACAAAGCGGTATCGGCTCGCTTAATAATTGTTTCAGGTGTCAAGACTTCAGTGGGCTTTGAAGTTGCAATGCCAATACTCATAGTGACATAATCTGCCACATCGCTGTATATATGTGGCAATGCTTTATGTCTCATTTTTTCAATAATGTTGACCGCGACCTCTGCTGCGCCTTGTGTATCAGTGCCTGGAAGGACACAAACAAATTCCTCACCACCATACCGACCCACGAAGTCGGTATCACGTTGCAATGAATCACAGACAACATTCGCGACATCTTTTAAACATTGGTCCCCGGCCAAGTGACCATAGTTATCGTTGTAAAGTTTGAAACAATCTATGTCCATGAGCAAGATAGTTACAGTAGATCTTTGTCTAACTGATAGTTCAATATCATGTTCTAGTCGTATATCTAAAGCCCTTCGATTTGCGATACCAGTTAACCCATCAGACATCGAAAGTTTTTCAAGTTTTTGTTTTTGTATTTCAATTGTTTGAGTAAATTCATTGAAGGTCTCCACCAAATCTGTGATCTCGTCGTTACCATCAAGTTCGATTTGATAATCAAATCCTTGGGATCTACTAAGTAACATTTGATTAAAAACGCCGATTCTTTTAAGTATGCGTTGTTGGAATAAAATGACGATAGCTATCAGAAAAACAACGCCTCCTATCAATATTAACCTAATGAGTTGTGTCTGTTCTTTCATTTTACTAACAGAAGAGGCTACTTGTGACGTGATACTTAGTTCTGTCTGATGAGTAAAAAAACCTAGTTGCGTCACATAATCTACAATTAAATTATGAACAAAGCGTTCTCTTCCTAAAGCTCTACCTTCTAAACGCAAAGATTGTATCTTTAACGATTCCATTCCATTTTCACTAAAAAGTAATGTTTTAAACTGCTCAGTTAATTGACGCTTAGCCACATTATTTTGTTCTTCGGCAGAAAAAGCGCTAAGTTCGTTGAGTTGTTCCTTTAACTGATTAAATGAAAATCTAACTCTTTGTAGTCTTTTTTCGTTCAGTACTCTGCTCACATTTACTGATACTTGGGAAAACGTTAACACCCAGGACGAAGAGTTGAGTCTCTCGGTATCAATCGCTTTAAGATTTAGCTCATACGCTTGTGTTCTTAATAACTCAATAATGTTTTTAGTTTGCAAACGCTCTTCTATTAAATCAGAAAATTCATTTAATTCGATAGAGATGGTATTTATTTGTGTATCTAAAAACTCATTTGCAAATATTTCTTTTGCTGAATTACGAATATTCATCAGGTTGGACTGAAGTTGTTTTTCAGCTAAACGTTTTGATGCATCTGATGAGGATTTAGACAAAAGCTCTGTAGATTCTAATAGTTTGGATGCTTGACTATAAAGTTGACTTATCTGTATTAGATTGGGTAAGGATTTATTAGATATGTCTGTCAGTGTTGATTCAAAACTCAGTAAGCGCGTAAAGGTAAAATAACTGAGTAGAATAAAAACAAATAATATTCCTACTAGGCCAGCACTAAATACTTTTACCAGTGATACTCGCGCCACTTTTTTTGCCGACAAAGTAGTCATTCGTAAACTCGCTTTATTCTAAATTCAATTTTAGGTAAAATGGTCTCTTGCCGTTGAATCATGCGGATAACAACATCGGCTAACAAAGGGGGCTGTCGATTGTTTTGTTCTAGGATCAGGGCGTTTTCAAACACATCATAACCATCCCCACCGTTTGCCAGATAATCAGAAGTGCCGACTGAATATTTTTTCTTAGGATCTAATAAATTTCCATTGATGCTTACGGTTTGTACGCGCTCGCCAACTGGTTTGTTAATGGAATAGACAAAAGATATTCCTGATACTTGTAAAAACCGGCCTTCTGCAATTTCAACCTTGCTGACGCTATTTTCTAAAGCCAGTAATAATTGTGCCCCTGTTACAGATAAAACACTTACATTTGACCTAAAAGGTATTTCTGTAGCAATATCTCTTCTGGTGATAGAGGACCCTTTAGTATAAATTTTATCACCACGTATAGCGCCACCATTGATTAGACCAATATCGGCTTTTGCATAGTGTTTAAGTGCGTCAGCGATGAAGTTGCCAAACGGCATTTCCATAGTTCTAATTAGACTTCTCGTTGTTTGAACTTCATTACCAAAAAAACCGATTTTTTGACTGAGTAGTCTATCTAGTCTGTGGTTGTATTCATCAACTAGCAAGGGAGTTGTGGGCTTACTCGGTTGGTAAGAGTAATTAACTGTTGGGGTATCAATAGTGAGATTTTTTACTCGGCTGTCAGTTTGCCAACTCATGCGAAGCAACATGAATGGCTTTTGACCGGAAATAGAGTAGACCTTTTTAGATTGATGTTGTGTGTCTACATTGAGCACTCTTAAAGCAAAGTCAATTTGATTTTCAGATATAAGAGTTTGATAGTAATCTCTTTCTTTGGAGTAAACCAGCACCACCAATTCTGCACCTTTTTGTTTGAGCTCAGCAATTTTCTCCTGAATGACTTGGCGAGGCTCAAATATGCTGACTCTTTCCAATAGGTACTCTTCCACTACCTCTTCGTCTAAAATTGAAATAAAACCAACCTTGATGTCATCTTTTTCAATAATAAGGCTGGTTAAAATACCCTCAAGAGTACCGTTAGTTAATGGGTCAAAAAGGTTACTGCTAACAATTGGAAAGGCGGCCTCATAAGAACGTAAAGTAAGCTCATCTTCAAAATAACTGAACTCGCGTTTTGTAAGCGTCATCAAATCCGGCTCTAAAGTATTCAGAATATCGATGATGTGTGAACCACTATCCAAACTAGACAAAGGACTCGGTCCTAAACTTCCTCCAGCAAAGGTAAATATTGTAGGGGTGTTTTCGGCTCGCATTTTTTCTAATAAACCCGCAAGGCCTGTGAAAGTGCCATAGGTCTGTATACCAATATTAGGTATGCTACCAGCAAACACCAAGGTTAAGCGTTTTTCAGACGCCGCAGCGCCATTCACGCCTATTATTGGTAAAAGTAAATATAGAATAATTAAAATGCGTGAAATCATAACCAATATGTTACTGCCTATATAAAATTATTATTCAACGTGACAAAAAATGTCAGCTGGTGTGAATGTGTCACCATTAACGACAACACATCCATTACTCAGAATTATTTTTACAAAGATTCAATACTGCTTCGCTGTTCATGCAGTTTTTCCATCTGCATGGTAAAATCGGCTAGCTTGGCTTTCTCTTTAGCAATTACCGCCTCAGGCGCATTACGCACAAACTTTTCATTCGCTAATTTACCTTGAGTACGAGCAAAATCTTTTTCTAATTTATCTAGTGCTTTGGCAATACGAGCTAGTTCAGCGTCTTTATCAATTAAGCCTGCCATGGGGATCATGACTTCAAGTGAACTCAATAAAGAAGTGGCACATGCTGGTGCATTCTCATCTTTATTCAATATAGTCACAGTCTCCAATTTGGCAATTGAGTGTAAAAATATCGCGTTCTCTTCAAGCCGCCTGATATCCTCGGAAGATGCATTGCGTAATAACACGGGTAAAGGCTTACTTGGCGCGATGTCCATCTCGCCGCGAATAGAACGGATGCATAACACAAAACCTTTAACCCATTCCAAATCTTGCATCGCAGTGGCATCGACTTTAGCAACATCATATTCAGGATATTTTTGATTCATAATGGTGGCAGAGTGACAATTAGCGAGAGGCGATACATCTTGCCAAATAGTCTCTGTAATAAACGGCATAATAGGATGCATTAATCGCAGCAAAGACTCTAAAACTGTCACTAAAGTATGTCTAGTGCCACGTTGTTGCTCTGCGGTACCTTGTAATAAGATGGGTTTAGTCAACTCTATATACCATCCACAAAATTGATCCCAAGTGAATTTATATAGAGTATGTGCAGCAATATCAAAACGATAGGTATCCATTGCATCACGATAAGTTTTTATGGTGTCTTGGTATTGCCCAATGATCCACTTGTCCGCAAGTGAGAACGTCATAGTGGAATTTGAATTAAATCCGCAGTCATGCTCTTGGGTATTCATCAGAACAAAGTTACTTGCGTTCCATAACTTATTACAAAAATTTCTGTAGCCCTCTAAGCGTTTCATATCCCAATTGATATCGCGCCCAGTAGAAGCGAGTGCCGCAAGTGTAAAACGTAATGCATCGGTGCCATGGGACTCTATACCATCAGGGAACTGCTTAGCTGTTTGTTTTTTGATTTTTTCAGCCATTTTTGGCTGCATCATATTGCCGGTACGTTTTTCTAGTAAATCTTCGAGAGAAATGCCGTCTATCATATCCAAAGGGTCGATAACGTTACCTTTAGATTTAGACATTTTATTGCCATCATCGTCGCGGATAAGTCCTGTCACATATACCGTTTTGAAGGGCACTTGTGGTTTGCCATTTTCATCTTTGAGAAAGTGCATCGTCATCATGATCATTCTGGCCACCCAGAAGAAAATAATGTCAAAACCTGTGACCAATACATTTGTTGGATGAAAGGTTTTTAAGTCTTCAGTATTCTCAGGCCATCCTAATGTAGAAAATGTCCACAGTGCAGAGGAGAACCAAGTGTCTAGTACATCGTCATCTTGTCTGAGAACCACATCCGCAGCTAAGCCATTTTCTGCACGTGCTTCTGCTTCATTGCGTCCCACATGGACGTTTCCTTGTTCATCGTACCAAGCGGGTATTCTATGACCCCACCACAGCTGTCGAGAAATACACCAATCTTGGATATTATTCATCCAAGAAAAGTACATGTTCTCATACTGTTTGGGAACAAATTCAATCTCACCGTTAGCAACAGCATCTGCTGCCACTTTGGCTAGAGGTGCTGCACGCACATACCACTGGTCAGTTAACATAGGTTCAATTACCACATCACTTCTGTCGCCATAAGGGACAGTTAGGTCGTGGTCTTTTATTTCATCTAATAAACCTATTTCTTCGAATTTAACTACGATGGCTTTTCGAGCTGCAAATCGGTCTAAACCTTGAAACTCTGCAGGTAGTGTTGAGTTTACGGCATCACTTGGTTCACCGTTGGTATCGAATATTTCAGCTTGCTGGCGAATTTCACCAGAAAAAGTCAAAATATTGATCATTGGCATCTTATGGCGTTTACCCACTTCATAATCATTAAAATCATGTGCTGGGGTTATTTTTACACAGCCTGTACCTTTTTCTATATCTGCATATTCGTCACTTACAATCGGTATACGACGATTGACTAAAGGCAAATCAATAAATTTACCAATCAAGTCTTTGTATCTGGGGTCTTCTGGATTTACGGCTACGCCTGTATCACCTAGCATAGTTTCAGGTCTGGTTGTCGCTACGACTAAATAATCGTTACCTTGTGCCGTTTTGGTTCCGTCAGCCAAGGGGTAACGGAAGTGCCACATGTAGCCTTTTTTGTCTTTATTTTCGACCTCTAAGTCAGATATGGCAGTCAGTAACTTAGGATCCCAGTTTACGAGGCGTTTACCGCGATAAATTAAGTTTTCTGAATGAAGTCGAACAAATACTTCATTCACAGCATTCGAAAGTCCTTTATCCATAGTAAAACGTTCACGATCCCAATCGACCGAAGCACCCAAACGACGCATTTGATTAGTAATGGTATTACCTGACTCGGCTTTCCATTCCCAAATCTTGTCAATAAACGCTTCTCGGCCTAACTCCTTTCGAGTTGGGCCATTTGTTGCAGCTAATTTTCGTTCTACTACCATTTGAGTGGCGATACCTGCGTGGTCAGTACCCACTTGCCATAAAGTGTTATTACCCTGCATTCGTTTATAGCGGGTTAAGGCATCCATAATCGTTTGTTGAAACGCATGACCCATATGTAAACTACCCGTCACGTTTGGTGGCGGTATCATGAGGCTGTATGACTCGCCTTCTCCAGAAGGCTTAAACTGCCCACTGTCTTCCCAATTTTGGTATATATCGCGTTCTATATTTTGTGGATTAAATGTCTTATCCATTATTTTGTGTCTCGTTAATGCTTGAGGCGGCTAGAGTATCGAGTTGACATCCTGCCGCTCTGTATTGTTTGTAGCGCTCTCTGGCCAGAGGTTTTAGTTGTTCTTTTGCAGGAACAAAATCAATGACTTGTCTAAATCTTTGATGAAAATCAGGAATGTTCTCGGCCAGATTAATTAGTACGGATCTATTAAATTGGTTAGGTGTTTGCCAACATATTTCAACTGGGGCACCGCCTAATGGACCTTCTCCGGTCAAATTGTGAGGAACAAAAGCATCGTTAGGCAACTGCCATAACAATTCATCAAATTGTTCAGCCTGTTTTTGATCTTGGCAATAGACTAAACATTTTTGTTTTTGGCGATAACTGCGGGTCGCCAACAAACAAGCCAGCGCAAAGTGCGCTGGCTGTTGGTGTCTTTCGTCTGTTTCATCAAGCAGATAAAACGTTACATTTGGCATATACGAGAGAGTCCTAAGAGGTGCGGTTAGTCTTCCGTTTCGATACCAGCCCGGTTAATTAAGAACTGAGATAACATCGGCACAGGACGACCTGTTGATCCTTTGTTTTTACCACCAACCCAAGCCGTGCCAGCAATATCCATATGTGCCCAGTTATACTTGCGTGTAAAACGAGATAAAAAACATGCTGCGGTAATGGCGCCTGCACCACGACCACCAAGATTACTCATATCAGCAAAAGGACTTTCGATTTGGTCTTGATATTCATCCCATAAAGGTAAACGCCAAGCCTTATCACCGCTTTGTTCTGAAGCGTTGATAAGCTCATGGGCTAGGGGATTGTGATTACTAAATACTGCACTGGCATGTTTGCCCAGTGCGACTACACAGGCACCTGTCAATGTAGCAACATCTACTACCAACTCCGGATCAAAACGTTCCACATAAGTTAATGCATCACACAATACTAAACGGCCTTCGGCATCCGTATTAAGCACTTCAACCGTTTGGCCAGACATAGTGGTCAGAATATCACCAGGTCGGTATGCATTGGCATCGGGCATGTTTTCACAACCGGCTAGAATGCCTACAATATTAATCGGTAGGTTGAGCGCACTGATAGTATGCATTGCGCCTAATACCCCGGCTGCACCACCCATGTCGTACTTCATCTCATCCATGCCTTCACCAGCTTTGAGAGAAATACCACCAGAGTCAAAAGTTAACCCCTTACCTACTAGCACTATTGGTGCTTGGCCTGATGGGCCACCTTTGTGCTCCATGATGGTCATAATAGATTCATTCACTGAACCACGGCCCACTGCCAAATAGGAGTGCATCTCTAAGTCGACCATCTGTTTCTCATTGACTGAGGAGACATGCAAATTATCATAAATGGCGGCTAAAATTTCTGCTTGTTCAAGTAAATATTTGGGATTACAAATATTGGGTGGCATATTAGCGACATCTTTGGCTGTTTTAGAGCCCTGTGCCACTGCTAAACCATGCTCAAGTGCTCGTTCACCAATAGATAGCTCACGGCGCGTTGATACATTAAATACAATTTTTCGAAGCGGTCGACGTAATCCGTCTTTTTTCGTTTTAAGTTGTAAAAAGGTGTACAGCGTATCTTGTGTCGCTTCTACTGCCTGGCGAACTTTCCAATAGGTATCGCGACCTTTGACATGTAACTCAGTTAAGAAACTGACAGCCTCCATTGATCCCGTTTCATTAAGTTTTTTAACGGTTTTTGAAATGATTTGTTTATATTGGCGCTCGTCAAGTTCGCGTTCTTTGCCGCAACCTACTAACAATACTCGCTCACTTAATATGTTAGGCACGTGGTGAAGCAGCAACATTTGACCGGCCTGACCCTCTAAATCACCTCTCCTAAGTAAATTACTAATATAACCTTCACTTATAATATCGAGCTGCTCGGCGACTGATGTTAGACGCCTAGGCTCGAAGACACCTACAACAATACAAGCACTACGTTGTTTTTCTGGACTGCCACTTTTTACGCTAAATTCCACTTTGAACCCTCGTCTTATGATGAATAAAACTGCAACCATTCACTCTTTTAATCAATAATCGAAAGGTGATATTGGGTAATGCAACTATAGTACTGTAAGATTAACATTAGCCGGACATAATCTGTAAATAAGATCTTGGCTGAGTGCTTTAAATTCGCACAATTTGTAAATTAAACTTGTGAAAATGTTAAGTTTACTTAAAATTTCTCATAGTACCACTTAAATACTACTTTTTCCCTTGGATGTGTTGTGCTGATTTTCCGTTATTTAATGAAAGAAACCTTAAAGTCTCAAATAGCAATTTTTATGTTGTTGATGGCTATTTTTATCGCACAGAGATTCGTCAGGGTATTGGCTGATGCATCGGAAGGTGAAATACCTGCTGGTTTAGTTTTAGGTTTTTTGGCTTTGCATACGCCAGTTTTGGCATCACTTGTTTTGCCACTCAGCCTCTTTTTAGGGATTATGTTGGCACACGGTCGTTTATATGTTGATAGTGAAATGACTGTCATGCAGGCATGCGGTATCAGTGAATGGTACATCACCCGTGTTATGATGATCTTAGCCTTATTTATGTCCATTTTAACCGCAGTATTAACGTTGTGGTTAACGCCACTGTCTATCGAAAATACCTATCAGTTAGAAGATAAAGTCGGTGCTCAAAGTGGTCTGAAAAGTTTAAACCCTGGACGTTTCCAACAAACTGCCAATCAACAAGCTGTGATATTTGTTCATGAAATCGATAATAGCCAGAACCCATTAAGGAAGGTTTTTTTAGCACAAAGAGACAGTGACTCCGATTCAGAAGATGTGCGAATTGTCTATGCCAACAGTGGTGGGGTTCAAGAACAGCCAAATGGTGCGCAAAAACTGATACTTAATCAAGGCAAACAATACCAGGGAGAAGTGGGAAGACAAGATTATCGTGTTGTTGAGTTCGAAGAGTATCAAATTCAAATTGCCGAGCAGCAAGCCGAAAAAAAACGTAGAAAATTAAGTGCATATCCAACCTCCGACTTGATCGCTGACTCATCATTAGATGCGTTAGCAGAATTTCATTGGCGTATTGCCATTCCTTTGTCATTGCCGTTTTTAGTGCTGATTGCGGTGCCCCTCAGTGCCGCTGATCCCCGGCAAGGTCGATTTGGGAAAATGTTTCCTGCGTTGATGTTATATCTTGGTTATTTTATTTTGTTAATGGCGGGTCGGAAGGCATTGGAAGATGGAAATATACCTCCGCAACTAGGATTATGGTGGGTGCATGCGGTGCTATTATGCATTGGTATCGTATTATTGCTCAGAGGTAGACCTTTTGGTGTCAAGCTGCGTGCTCGATTAAAAGGGGATGTCCATGTTTAAAATATTAGACATATACATAGCTAAGACATTGTTGACGACAACTGCGTTGAGTCTAAGTGTTCTAGTCGGTTTAAGCGCTTTAATTAAATTTATTGAACAAATGAAGCAGGTAGGGCGTGGTAGTTATGACATGACGGTTGCCGCTATATATGTTTTGCTGAGCTTACCTAGGGAGCTAGAACAATTTTTTCCTATGGCTACCTTAATAGGTGGGTTGGTGGGTATGGGAATATTGGCGAGCAACAGTGAATTAGTAGTGATGCAGGCTGCGGGACAAAGTCGTTGGAATATTATCACTTCTGCCATGAAATCAGCTTTGTTAATGGTGCTATTTGTTATGTCGATAGGTGAATGGGTTGCTCCCATCACAGAAACAAAAGCGAAGGATATACGTACTCAGGCGATTTCTGGTGGTAGTTTATTTGCTTCGAACAAAATAACGTGGGCAAAAGACGGCGATAACTTTGTTAGCATCGGTGAAGTGGTCGATACTAAAACCTTACGCAAAGTTAACGTGTATAAGTTTGATAAAAATTTAGTGCTAAGACAAATTACCAGCGCCCTACAAGCAAATTATGTTGAAAATGGTTGGCAATTAGAGCAAGTCAAATACACATTTATTGGGGATCTAAGCATCCGTTATGAACAGGTTGATAAAGGTGTGTGGCAGTCAACACTAACACCAGACAAACTAGGAGTTGTGACAGTTAAACCCGAAGCTCTGTCGATCCGTGGGTTAGTCGAGTATGTTAACTATCGTAATAATAATAGCCTAGATCCTAGTCGTTACGAGCTAGCTCTTTGGCGTAAAGTGCTGCAACCTTTGTCCGTCGGAGTCATGCTATTAATGGCACTTTCATTTGTTTTTGGACCACTGCGCAGCGTTACTATGGGTGCAAGGGTTATATTAGGGGTGTTAACTGGGTTTGGTTTTTTTGTCAGTAACGAAATATTTGGTGCTTTTAGTTTAGTTTTTCATCTCCCCCCATTCCTGGGAGCCGCTTTACCTAGTTTTGTTTTTCTTGTTTTTTCTATGTTTTTATTACAACGAAAAGGGTAGAGATACGATTACAGGCAAGAAAGATGGCTAAGGGCTAATCTTGCAGCCCTTTCCATGCAGCGTGATGGTTATCTTCTTTGCTTAGCGTTAAGATTTCGGTATTCGCTATTCTGTCTTGCAATGATTGTTTAGATTTGTAGTCAATTAACACCAATAATGTGCCTATTCCTCCAAACGAAAATATCAGGCGCAAGAACGCACGTCTATAACCAAATGGTTGGTCATTAGTACTAAATAAACGCAGTCGCCAAGCTCTCATGCCTATAGTTTGACCGCCATTACGCCAAAACCAGAGGAAAAATCCCAACACCCATAGTGCTACCCAGACCTGTAAAATAATTTGATAGCTGAGAGAATGCTGTATTAGATCGCTAAAATGTTCATAACCTTGATCATTCAGCACATTATTTTCTACCAGCAACAGCATTGTCAATAACATGACCATTGCTGCGCACATGCCAACAGCAACGGCGACTAATATGTCGTATATCATGGCGGCTAATCTTCGAATGAAACCAGCGCGAGAATTTTTTTTGTGTGTAGGTTTCACAATATGCCCTAAAAGATAAAGATAAAGGTAAATTTTATCAGTAAAACAGATAAATATGCGAACCAATACGTATCTCTTTTTTATTTGTTCACAAACAGTTCATCCAATTTCATATTCAATATAATTAATATGAATTTACATTCCATTATCAAATAAGTCATATTTATCAAACGATATAAACTTAAGAGATTTTTATGACGATACTTGGGTTCCCTGCTGAGCTAAAACCACATGAAAAACGCTGTGCGATATTGCCTGTCAACGTTAAAGCATACGGATTATTAGGTGCTACTGTGCATGTTCAGTCTGGTATAGGTAAACATCTGCACGTGAGTGATGAGGAATACGTGACGGCTGGGGCAGAAGTTGTGTCAAATCGTGCAGAACTTTTAGCCAGTGCTGACATTGTGCCAAGTTTACACAAGTTAAGCACCGATGACCTAAGTCACTTAAAACCCAATACCATTACCGTGAGTTATTTAGACCCATTTAATGAGAAGCCGTTTATCACCAGTTTGTGTGAAAAGAAGGTCACTAGTATAAGTATGGAGATGATCCCACGTATTAGCCGCTGTCAAAAAATGGATGCCTTAAGTTCACAGGCTAGTTTGGCTGGTTATGTGATGGTCATGCAAGCTGCGAATCAGCTTGATAACGTTTTGCCCATGATGATGACCCCAGCTGGAACACTAAAACCCACCAAAGTCTTCGTTATTGGGGCAGGTGTTGCAGGCCTTCAAGCTATTGCTACTGCCAAACGATTAGGTGCAAGCGTTACTGCTTTTGACACCCGAAGTGTGGTGGCAGAACAAGTGCAATCTTTGGGTGCTAAATTTTTGGATATTGACCTAGGTAAAACAGGCGAAACGGGTCAAGGTTATGCGCAGGCTCTCACCCCAGAACAAACGCAAATCCAGCAACGTGAGCAAGCAAAATGTATTGCGGACTCTGACATAGTGATCACTACTGCGCAGTTATTTGGTCGTAAACCTCCTATGTTAATTGATGCTCAAACGATTGCTACGATGAAACCAGGTAGCGTAATTGTTGATATGGCGGCTGAAAGTGGTGGCAATGTGCAAGGTTCGGTTGTATCTGAGATTGTAATTCAATCAGGCGTGAGCATCATTGGTACAGGTAATTGGGCGAATGGTGTTGCCAAACATGCCACACAAATGTATGCCAACAACGTACAAAGCTTAGTTAGTGAATTTTGGTCGCTTGAAGATAATAAATTTGTTGTTGATGTTGAGGACGAAATACAATCTGGCTGTATCATTACCCACCAAGGGCTGGTAGCAAATAGTATGATTAAGACTTTTTATGCATCTAACCCAGATCAGACAATCCCAGGAGAGAAAACATAATGGAAGGTGTTTATTTACTTTTTATCTTAATTTTATCGGTATTTGTAGGATTTGAGCTCATTCAAAAAGTACCTGCAACCTTACATACACCTCTGATGTCTGGGGCAAATGCAATATCGGGCATTACAGTGGTGGGTGCGCTTGCATTAGCTGGTGGAGAGGGTATGGGAGAATATGCTGCTTATATTGGTGCGTTTGCGGTGTTTTTAGCCACCATAAATGTAGTAGGTGGTTATTTAGTTACAGATCGCATGCTTGCGATGTTTAAGAAAAAGCAGTAGGTGCTCAAATGATAGATGTAATTTCAAACAACGTAACTTCAATCACAGATTTAGTGATTAACTTTACATATGTTCTCGCTGCGGCCCTATTTATTTTAGGCCTAAAATTATTAGGGCATCCGTCCTCAGCACGAAAAGGTAACGCTTTATCTTCCATAGCGATGTTATTAGCAATAGTTGTCACCTTATTTGATAAACAAATTGTTAACTTCGAACTTATCGCTATTGCCATGATTGCAGGCAGCATAGTAGGAATATTTGCTGCTCGTCTAATAGCGATGACTGCAATGCCTGAGTTGGTATCTTTGTTAAATGGTATTGGTGGCTTAGCCAGCTTATTTGTTGCATGGTCAACCATAGAAGCAAATAGTCAATTATCTCATTTTGTTTTGATAGTCACCTTTTTAGCTCTATTGATTGGCGGTGTAACTTTCTCAGGCAGCTTGATTGCTTGGGCAAAACTCAGTGAGCGCATATCAGGTAGGTCGATAACGTTTAGTGGGCAAGCGATTTTCAACTTGTTGTTAGTAGCTGCTATTGTTTTCGCTGGTTATATGTTCGTCGCTCAGCCAGAATTATCGCCAGGTGTGACAACTGTATTATACGCCAGTATAGGTTTAGCATTACTGTTAGGTGTGATGTTGGTATTGCCAATAGGTGGCGCCGATATGCCGGTGGTTATTTCATTGCTTAATAGTTATTCAGGTCTTGCAGCATGTGCCGCCGGTTTTGCTCTTCAAAATAATATTCTGATAGTGGCAGGTTCTTTGGTTGGCGCAAGTGGGATAATATTAACCCAGATTATGTGTAAGGCCATGAACCGTTCGTTAAGTAACGTTTTGTTCAGTGGTTTTAAGGCTGCTGTAAAAAACGATATGGTAATAGAAGGTGAGGTAAAACCTCTATCTGCAGAAGATGCTTACTATGTATTGGAAGCGGCACAGTCTGTTGTTGTTATTCCAGGCTACGGCATGGCAGTCGCTCAAGCACAACATGCTATGAAGGAACTGCAGCAATTATTAGAAGGGAATGGTGCCGAAGTAGCCTATGCAATTCATCCAGTAGCTGGACGCATGCCGGGGCATATGAATGTGTTGTTGGCAGAAGCTGATGTTTCTTATGAGCAATTATTTGAAATGGATGAAATTAATAAGCGTATTCACAATTTTGATGTTGCTATGGTAATTGGTGCTAACGACGTGGTGAACCCCGCAGCACGAGAAATGAAAGGCAGTCCTATTTATGGTATGCCTGTTATTAACGCTGATTTAGCTAAAAACGTTTTTGTGTTAAAACGTGGCATGGCATCAGGTTTTGCCGGTGTAGATAATCCGTTATTCTTTAAACCTAATACTCGAATGATCTTCGGTGATGCTAAAGAAACTCTTAACTCTATGATTAGGCAATTCTCCGACTAGGGTCGAAAATTAGTCTTTACAATAGTATGTCGATTAAAAAGTCGGCAAACTGTTGTAAAGACTAAAAAAATTCTTGCAAGCAAAGACTCTATGGCTATAATGCCCACCTCTTGAAGATTGATTAATCAAACTTCAAGAATGACAAAGCCAGTGTGGTGGAATTGGTAGACACGCTAGATTCAAAATCTGGTTTCTTCGGGAGTAGCGGTTCGAGTCCGCTCACTGGTACCATCTTTTTGATTATTAATATTAGAAAGATAAAATAACCTGCTAATAGCAGGTTTTTTTATGTCTTTAATTTGACGATTTGTCATTATTGTCACACTAGTCATACACTAGTCCCTGGAGATCTTTATTCAAATTTACTGTCCTCGGCGCACTGTTTAGTTAGGCGGAGCCTGCACCTAAAGAGACTGGCTGAACTCACTGGTAGAATTTTAGGCGTTCGTTGGATATGGCGTGGGCTAGTTTAAACTGCGCGTCTAAGGTCTGCGAGGCACCTGTGCGCAGCAGGCAGCCACTGAGTTGCGAGAGCGCTTGCGACCGAAACAATACGCAGTGAAGCGGCAACGAATTACGGCACCTATTTCAGGCAAAGTTGTTGATCCTAAAATTACATCTGAGGAAGGCGTGATAACCCGGCGTGAGTCTATTCTAGATATAGTCCCAGACGTTCTCGACTTATTAGTAAAAGCACGAATAAAATCTAAGGATATCAACCTTATGTACGAACACTCATTTGCCGACTTTCGGCTTACCCCTTTTCTTTAGCGCATCACCCCGGCAGTAAAGGGTAATACTACCTACATTTCGACTGAACAGCTTAAAGACAAGGCCACTAATATATCTTATTAAGTAGTGCATGTTCGAGTTTCGCTCGACGCTTTAAATGAAGCAGGCAATCTACAGCTCCAAGCAGGGATGCTGACCGTGTTCTTTATTAAAGCCACGTCTCGTGATGCGTTACAGTACTTTTTGGATCTTATTACGGGATTTTTACAGTGCTCAATGCGAGAACGATGAGATATAAATCGAAAATAATACTTGTTTCCCATGCTTTAGATTTACAAGACTGGGGTAATTGAAATAACGTTGAGCTTATGGCAACAATGACTGCCCAAGGTATCTCATAAATTTTTTATCTGACAATTAGGCAAAAGAGGCACGTAAATAGCCTACTTTTGATAGTGAGAATCTTAAAACGGACAAAATTAACGATGCCATCAGTAATTGAATTGCTGACTAATGATCCTACCATCAAAATTGAACTGAATTTAAAAAGCTCATAAAAAAAGCTCATAAAAAAAGCCCATAAAAAAGCTTATAAAGAAGTTAATTCAAGGCCTGAATTTGATTTGTCTAAAAAAAAGGTTTACTCAATGACATCATTGGGAGGAAATAAATTACTATGGATTTAGGTAATTGTGATGGCAGTCCTTATTCTGCCGAGCTGCTCTATAGTTAACAAACACGCATTCGGTTGCACTTTGCAAATTAAGAGTCTTAAAGCGCTACTTGAGGGCTTTCAGGATAACCGAAGTGTTTCAGTTTCTTGGATATTCGTCTCATCTATAACGACTCGTCAAAGTTATTCCAACAACAGCGAGTCTTTCCGCAACACAACTAATTGATGTCCATACACTATTCCCACTTGCAGGTCCTCTTATGTCGACAAAGCGGCGACGAATGATTGAACTTTGATGCTGTTGGATAACGATAATAGTAGCCATGTAGTGCTTGTCTATGCTGCAAATAAGCCACCAACTAAAAACACTTAGAAGTGTTTTTGTCGTGGTCTATTTTTTTTAGGGAGATATTTTGCAATTAAATCTTCTAAAGCTTTGTGCTTAAGGGGTTTGACTATGTAGTCGTCCATTCCTGCTTCTTTGGCTTTTTTATAATCCTGCTGCATGGCGTTAGCAGATAATCCACAAATAATCAGCTTATTATGTCCACGTTGCCTAATTTCGTGTGTTGCTGCATAGCCATCCATGATCGGCATTTGTATATCCATCAACACTAGATCGTATCGAGGTGAATTGACTATTTTGGCAACAGCTTGTTGACCGTCTTCTGCGATATCAAAAGTGGCACCTAGTAGTTTAAGCATTTCGCCCGCTACCACTTGATTAATGTTGTTGTCTTCAACTAATAATATATGGCCTTCATAGTGAGTTATTTCATGTTCGAGGTTGAAGCTCTCATGCTCTGATGAATATTTTACTTCGCTCTCAAACAACTGTTGTAAAAAGCTAAAAGCCTTTTGTGGTGTAAATGGGTGGGATAAACATTCTACCGGCCATATAGATGTTAGCTGATTTGATAAGTTGCTCGGTTGTGAATTGGTGATAAATCCCACTTTTAGACAGTGGTTGATTAATTTGTCAATCAATTCATGATGGGTGCTAAATACCACCTGACTTTCGATATCTAGTAAAACAGCGTCATTATTTGTTATATCTTTAAAAGCTGCAGACAGTTGATTCAGTGGTAGGTGGTGATAATCTAATCCCGCTTTTTCGATATATAGAGTACTCAATAATCCTTTGGGACCCTCACTAAAATAGTATAACTTTCCGTCAGGTGTCGGTATAGCGGTCATTATTTCCATGTCATTGTTTGTGGTTGTTAAAATAACATCGACTTTAAACGTACTACCTTTATTCTCCTCAGACTTCACTGACACATTACCATCCATCATCTCAACTAACTGTGTCACTATGGACAGTCCTAATCCGCTGCCACCAAAGTTTCTGCTAGTAGAACCATCAGCTTGAGTAAATGAGTCAAATACACTACTTACTTGGTCTGAGCTCATGCCAATACCTGTGTCGATAACTTCAATGTACAAGGTCAGTAATTGTGTTCCTTCATGAAGTTGAAAATCTATATTGATGTAGACTTGCCCATTGCGAGTAAACTTGACGGCGTTGATACATAGGTTAAGCAATATTTGGCCTATCCTTAATGGGTCACCGATTAATTGAGCGGGTAAGTTCGGATTGACATTAAATTTCACATTGAGATTTTTTTCTAGCGCGCGATTGGCAATGTTAGCCAAAATATTGTCGAATAATGACTCTACTGAAAACTCGATGCTTTCTATATCTAACTTACCGGCTTCAATTTTTGAGAAGTCAAGAATGTCATTAATTAAGTTCATCAATATTTGACCTGAATAAGCTGCTTTGGTGAGTTGTTCTCGTTGTGATGGATTTAATTCTGAATGTGATAAGATCTCTAACATACCAATGATCCCATTCATTGGAGTGCGAATTTCATGGCTCATATTAGCCAAAAACATACTTTTAGACGCAGTGGCTTGCTCAACTTTTAGCTTGGAAATAGTTAATTGATTGTTTAACGCTTCTTGTTTGGCATTGAGTAATCGCGATTGCTCAAGAAAGGTAGTAGTTTGTTTATTTTTTTCATGAAAAACGTCTGCTGCTTGCGCTAATAGTCCTATTTCATCTTTACGCTTAAGGTTAGGAATGCTGTCAACATTTTTTCCCTTAGCTAATCGTTGAAAAACATTGGTGATAGTGTTTATAGGCAACATTATTCTATAAGCTAAAAAAAGCGCTGTAATGGCGGTTAAAATAATGCCAACCACAGAGAATAAATTACTGCTAATACGCGTATTTTCGAGGGTTTTTTTGACAGCAATATTAGTGTTCACAAACTTTTCGGTAACCAACCTATTTAGTTCTCTAGCCAAAAATAAAAATTCGTTTGCTGAACCTGCCATGACTACATTGACCAAAAATAAATAACCTCTGGTTATCTGAGTAAGTTGTAAAAAATCTTGCTCCACCTTGTCAAGTTTATTAATGGCTGTTTGAAAGTTTTTATCAGATACCAGTTGTTGGCTAATTTGTGCTTTAGCCAACGACAGTTGTTGTTGAAATGGTCTAACAAGTTGTTGTTCTGGAGTTTGTAAGTATAGCAGCAGTAAGTTTTCTGCTCTTGCTATATGGTATTTAGCTTTTTCCAGTGAATTTTGCACTGAACGAAGAGTGATATTAGCAAACAACGTTTCCAGTTCATTTAGTAACCCTTCGTTGTAAAGAACTTGTCTCTTCGTTCTGCCCACTACCACACTATTAAAATTGTCATTATAGTCATTCAGGTGGTTACGCATGCGTCTAATATAATCTAAGTACACCTCACTATCTGCCTCTTGTGAGGTAAGTTGTTCTAAACGTAATAAATTGCTGTTGTTTTTATCCATCAACAAATCGAATCTACTAATTGCAGAGTTGCTTGCAGATTCTTTATAAATAAGCACATTACGCTGTAAATCGATAACGTCGCGTTCAAGCTCACGCACTATGCCCACTTTAACTACGGCTTGCTGCGTCAAATCAAGACTGTCAACAAAGGTTGATTGCATGTTTCTAGACAAAAAAACTTGGGATAACAACAGCAGTACTAAAATGGTTAAAACGAGTAAAATCTGAGCTTTTATTGTCCTAAACACCTTATCTCCTTATTGTTCTTAAGAACTAATAAACTCATACCATTTTTGTATGCTGTAGTCATAGGTAGGCATAACAGTATTCCAAACGGCAACATTGTTAAAGCGTTGTTCATAACTTCCTCCAGTACGAATTTCGCCTTGGAGCACTGAAATATTGTCATCTGTTCCTTTAAGTGCCTGGGTGGCTTTTTTACCTTGGTACCAATAATCCCACTCTGCTTGGCTTAAGTATGAGCTAGAACGTTCGGGGTTTGAAATATAATAGCCCTGCCTTGCTATAAACGCACCTGGCCAGCCAGATAACCACCAATTCATATAATCGTAAGATGCGTCTTTACTTCTGCCTTGAGAAGCGGAGGACAAGCACATCACACCATGCCACCCACGATAACCTTCTTTTGGTGCGGCAAATGTAACTGGAATTTTTTGCCCGTTTAGAGCTGATACTGCGGGGGAAAACATGCTTTCTATTACAACTCTGCCTGACCGCATAAAATCCACTGATTCAGGTACTGAATTCCAAAAACCACTGAAGTGATTGTCACGTTTCAAGTCGATAAGTACCTTAAAAAGTATATCTAATTCTGTTTTAGTTAAATTACCAATGTCGTTAAACGTAGCCATTCCCTGAGCTTGGGTTGCTAAAGCTAAGTCAAACAATCCAATAGTAGGGGCATTGACAATACCTACTTTTCCAGAATATTTAGGGTCAAGCAACCAGCCCCAACTTTCGGTGTTATATGCTTCGCCTTTTTTAATCACATTGGTGTTATAACCAAACGAATCAACATTGTGTACATATGGCAGAAAGCTTATTTGGTCGGTATGTTCAGTACCTAATTGGCCATCGGGTTGAATATGTAAAATTTTATAAGGAGCATCCCCAGCACCAAACCTTGCTTGCGGACTGATTTTTCCAGTTTTAGATAATGGATTTATTTCGTCCCAATATTGGAGTCTTTTTTTATCAATGGGCTGGATTGAGCCACTTGCCCAAAGAGGTCTGATACTGTTTGACCATTGCTCATAAAGGTCAAACGATTGAGGTTTCATTAACGCTTTTTGTAATACAGCGGCGCTTCCATAAGACTCGAATATCAGATCGATATCTAGGTCTTCCATTGCTTTTTGGCGTAATTTCTCTTGTAAAGTAACGTGTGTGCCCAACACTCTGAGTTGAGTGCGTTGTTTGGCAAAAACATATGGCGCTTGGGTAATTGCGGTTACACCCACTACTGCTTTGCTGATAGATTTCAGAGCTTGTCTTCGGCTGGCACTTATCGAAGACTTGGCAGAGGAGTTGATAATAACCATGTATCTAGGATCCACTTAAATACTTTCAGTATAGTCGTATATTAATCTACCAATAATCTAACTGCAATAAGAAAAAGGTATGCAGTAATTTCTAAATTACTGCTCTTGAAAATATAAAACTTTGCTCTAATCAGCGTAAAATTTATGCTGAAATTTTAGATTTTTTTGCTCTACTCCATCATTAATACTGACTGATATACGGTACTGCTCTTGATCACTGAAAGGTAAGACAGCTAAATAGTAGATTGATTTCCCTTCTGTTACTTGCTTAAAATTTAACTTTTTAATGACTCCAATTAGATTTTTAGCCTCGCCTGTTAAAATTACAGACTGTGCGGATTTATCTTGTCTATCTAGTACTGAAATATTGATTAGCGCATTAAATTTACTACGCACTATGCCGTATTGTTTAGCCACTTCAGGTGTCAAAAACGTAGTAGTCAATGCGATATAGTGAACGTCCCAACTACCCAATTCTTGCTTTTGTTCTGCGTTAACTTGATAAGAAAACATCAGCCCTAACGCTAACGAAAGGCCTAAAGAATAAGAGTAAACAGTTTTTAAATTAAAAAATTCCAAACAAATCACCTAATAGTTTTTGAATAAACAGTATCAGAACAATCACTACCATTACCGATAAGTCGAGTCCGCCCATGTCAGGTAATCTTTTACGAATAGGTGCTAGCATTGGTTCAGTTAGTTGACCTAGCACTAATTCCATAGGACTTCTTCCCTGGCTAATCCAGCTCATGATGGCACGTAAAATAAGCACATACATGACCAGAGTCAGTATTTCTTTTATGACGATAACTAATGACACCACCACTAAAGATAAAATACTGAGATCGCTTCCGCCCAACACCGTATTGAGAGTGAATATTTTTAATCCAGCTACCAATAACGCTAAGACTAAGGTTGCGGTATCCAAGCGACCTATTGATGGCAACACTCTGCGTAGTGGCGCCACAATTGGTTGGGTAGCTTTAACAATAAATTGACTAAATGGATTGTAAAAATCGGCTCTGGCAAATTGTAACCACAAGCGTAATAACACTATCATTAGATAAAGGTTAAAAACAAAATCAATTAAAAACTGAACTGAACTCATATTCTGGGTTTCCTCGGTATCTGTATAAAGTGTCTAAAAAAGCGTTTGGTGAGCATAAAAAGGCTTATCTAGAATTGTTGAGCCATTTCTTCAGCGCGTTTGACCGCTGCTTGCATGGCTTTGGCTACAACCTGATCTAAGCCTTGTAGCTGAAACGATTCGATGGCCTTGGCAGTTGTTCCGGCTTTAGAAGTGACTTGGGTGCGTAGCTCGCTTATTTCAAGGTGTGGGTTGTGACAAACCATTTCAGCGGCACCTAACATTGCTTGCTGAACCATTAATCGAGCAGTGGCATGATCAAACCCCTGAAGTTCTGCTTCTTTTTGCATCGCTTCTAAAAATAAGTAAAAGTAAGCTGGGCTGCTTCCTGCTGCTGCAATGACTCCATCTATCATCGACTCTTTTTCAACCCATGCTATTTCACCCACTTGATTCATCAAGTCAGCAGCATATTGCTTATCAATTTTGTTGATGTTTATATCCGCAAACAGACCCGTCATACCTTTGCCCAGAGTGCTAGGTGTATTGGGCATCGTTCGAATAATAGGAAACGCTCCACCAAGCATTTGCTGAAGTCGTGTCGTGGGAATACCGGCTGCAATCGATACAAAGATTTTGCCATCTAGGTTCTGTTCTTCTGCGAGTTTGGCGCATACCTGCTGCATTAGTTGAGGCTTTACTGCCAGTACAATGACATCAGATATATCTACAGCGTTTTTATTATCTTGAGTCACATTAATAGCAAAATCTGCTTGGAGTGCGTTTAGTTTTCCTATTGACGGATTACTTGCCGTTATCAAGTGTGCTGGGTAAGCATTGCTAACTAAGCCACTGATGATGCTTCTTGTCATGTTACCTGCGCCAATAAAAGCTATTTTTCTGTGTTGCATGGTTGTCCTTTCGTTGCTATTTCGTTACTTACGCGAGCCAAAAATAGCTGACCCTACTCTGACCATATTACTACCATTATTAATGGCATTTTGCATATCCCCTGACATGCCCATTGATAATGTGTCAACGGATAAATATTGCTTCTTTAGCTCTTCAAACAACATTGCCATATTGGCAAAGCTGGTGGTTTGTTCTGCCTGAGACTGATTGGCTTTAGGAATAGTCATCAGTCCACGTAATCTCAGGTTAGGTAGCTCGGAAATGGCCTTGGCAAAGTCATCCAGTTCGTTAGCACTTATACCTGCTTTATTTTGATCATCATCGATATTCACTTGAATACATACGTTTAATATTTTTTTTGGTGTAACTTGATCATTCAGCCTTTGGGCTATTTTGAGCCTGTCAATTGCTTGCACCCAATCAAAATTTTCAGCTACCAAACGTGTTTTATTTGATTGCAATGGCCCGATGAAATGCCATTCAATATTATCATATGATTTTAACATTTGTATTTTCTCTACGCCCTCTTGCACGTAGTTTTCGCCAAATAAAAGTTGTCCAGCTTCATACGCTTGAACAATATCAGATACCGGTTTGGTCTTACTCACCGCTAGTAATTTTACCGCATTTAAAGGACGATGTGCATCTAAGGTAGATTGCTCGACGGTTATTTGTACGCTTTTGAGTTGTTCTGCTATGGTTTTCATATTGCAACATGTTACACGGAGAATATTGATTGGATATTACCGAACTTTTGGCCTTTAGTGTTAAAAATAAAGCTTCTGATTTACACCTTTCTGCAGGTTTGCCTCCGATCATACGTGTTGACGGTGAAATGCGGAAACTGAACGTACCCACTCTGAATCATAAAGAAGTGCATGCTTTGATTTTTGAAATTATGAACGATAAGCAACGTAAAGAATATGAAGAAAATCTTGAAACTGACTTCTCCTTCGAAGTAAAAGATTTGTCACGCTTCAGGGTCAATGCTTTTGTTCAAAACCGCGGTGCGGCAGCGGTATTAAGAACTATCCCTAACGAAATCCTAAGCTTAGATGACTTAGGCGCACCACAAATATTTAAAAATATTATCAATCAACCAGCTGGTATTATACTTGTGACTGGAGCTACGGGGTCGGGTAAAAGTACCACTTTAGCAGCGATGATTGATCATATTAATTCAACAAAACGTGAACATATTTTAACCATCGAAGATCCCATCGAATTTGTACATGAAAATAAACTTTGTCTGCTTAATCAACGTGAAGTACATCGCGATACTCACAGCTTTAACAATGCGCTACGCTCAGCGTTACGTGAAGACCCTGATATTATCTTGGTGGGTGAATTACGAGACTTAGAAACGATTCGTTTAGCCATATCAGCTGCTGAAACGGGTCATTTAGTGTTTGGGACACTACATACCAACTCTGCACCTAAGACAATTGATAGATTAATTGATGTGTTCCCTGCAGCAGAAAAATCTATGATACGTTCTATGTTGTCTGAGTCTTTGCGAGCGGTTATTTCACAAACTTTGTTGAAGAAAAATGGCGGCGGGAGGGTAGCGGCACATGAGATTATGCTGGGTACACCCGCTATTCGAAATTTGATCCGCGAAGATAAAGTGCCACAAATGTATTCGGTTATTCAAACTGGCCAATCACATGGTATGCAAACCATGGATCAGTGTTTACAGCGGTTAGTCGCACAAGGGATTATTTCGGCCCAAGATGCAGCAGCAAAATCCATTGATAAAAAACCAATTTCAAGCTTTGGGAATTGATTATGGAACTCACACCTTACTTAGAAGAAATGCAAAGTTTAGGCGCCTCAGATTTGTTTGTCACCGTTGGTTTTCCAGTGAGTGCGAAAGTAAATGGTCAAATGACTTCCTTAGGTGGCAGTAACTTAACCGAGGATGAGGCGCTAACTTTAGTACATGACGCCATGAGCAATAAACAAAAAGACGAGTTTGAACAAACTAAGGAATGCAATTTTGCTATTGCTCGGGATGAAATAGGTCGCTTTCGTTGCAGCGCCTTTTGGCAACGAGATATGGCTGGCATGGTGGTTAGGCTAATAGTCACACAAATTCCGCAAGTATCAGAACTAGGTTTACCTGAAGTATTAAAAGACGTGATTATGTCTAAACGCGGATTGTTATTATTTGTAGGTGCAACCGGTACAGGTAAATCGACCTCATTAGCGGCATTGATAGGACATAGAAATCAACATTCGAAGGGACATATTTTAACTATCGAAGACCCAATAGAATTTGTGCATGAACATGCAAATTGTGTAGTGACCCAGCGAGAAGTGGGTATCGACACTAAGTCTTTTGATGACGCATTAAAAAGTTCATTACGCCAAGCACCTGATGTGATCATGATTGGTGAAATACGCTCGATGGAAACCATGGAATATGCGATGGCTTTTGCTGATACTGGTCATTTATGTGTGGCGACATTGCACGCTAATAATGCTAATCAGGCCATTGAGCGAATTATGCATTTGGCACCACCAGATCAACATGAAAAATTACGTTTTGATTTAAGTTTGAATATGCGAGCCATTGTTGCTCAGCAATTAGTGCCTACACCAGATGGAAAAGGCCGGGTGGCAGCTATCGAAATACTGCTTAATTCACCGTTAGTTTGCGACCTAATACAGCGTAACGAAATTGGTGGCTTGAAAGAAGCTATGAAGAAAGGCAAAGAAATAGGTATGCAGAGTTTTGATATGGCCCTGTACGATCTTTATAAAGCAGGAAGAATTACCTTAGAGCATGCTATCCATCATGCCGACTCACCTAATGATTTACGTTTGATGATTAAGTTAGACTCTAGTGATGGTAACCAACTTGGTTCATTAACCAATGTTTCTATCGATATGGACTAATTACAATCTTTAAGGACATTCTTGAATAAAGTTTACACTCATCACGACCGTTTTATGGTATTTCAAATTAAACAACTGTTTGATAAAAAGGGTATTCCTTGTTTTGTAAAAAATGAATTCGCCATAGGTGCCATGGGTGAACTATCCCCCATGGATGTGTTGCCTGAAGTCTGGATCAGCGATCTTGAATGGTTGCCTGTAGCTCATCAACTTATAAGAGACTTTGAAAATCAAGCTGTCGACTCATATCCTTGGGTCTGTAAGCATTGTCATGAACCCAATGGTGCTAGTTTTGAAATTTGTTGGCAATGTGGAGAAGATAGTGATGCACAAGTCTAGTCCCTTACTGCTCGAACAAACGAGTCCTCAATACTAATGAACAGTGACTTTTATGCCTCTAAATAACGCCGATTCTAACCAACTAGAAAATTTTATTGAAGCGATGTGGCTAGAAAAGGGGTTAAGTGAAAATACTCTTAGTGCTTACCGATCTGATTTAACTAAATTTGCACTTTTTCTCGAACAACAAAATGAGCTCGATCAGTCATTACAATTGATTGATTTTAATCAGGATGTGTTAAATCAATATCTAGCGAATCGTTATGACAGTGGGTTGTCCGGACGAAGTACATCCCGATTTTTAAGCAGTCTTCGTAGCCTGTGTCAATATATGCTTCGGCAAAAAATTCGCAGCGATGACCCTGTCAGCCTGCTACAAAATCCAAAACTTCCTCAATTGCTGCCTAAAACGTTGACTGAGTCACAAGTCATTGAATTATTAAATGCACCTAAAACTGACGATCCTATTCAACTTCGTGATAAAGCCATGTTAGAAGTGCTGTATGCCACAGGCTTGCGAGTTACTGAGTTAGTTAGCTTACGGCTAGACCAATTAAGTCTTCAGCAAGGCGTGGTAAGAGTCACTGGTAAAGGCAATAAAGAGCGACTGGTGCCGTTAGGTGAGGACGCAGTTGACTGGGTGTCTACTTTCTTAAAGCAAGGGAGAACTGCGTTACTTAAATCAGAAAGTGACGTCATTTTTCCCAGCAAACGTGGAGTGCTCATGACCCGCCAAACATTTTGGCACCGTATTAAGCTCTACAGCCAGATTGCAAATATTCAATCAGACTTATCACCACACACCTTACGCCATGCATTTGCAACTCATTTGCTCAATAATGGAGCTGATTTGCGTGTTGTACAAATGTTGTTGGGACATAGCGATTTATCTTCCACACAAATTTATACTCACGTGGCGACTGAACGATTACAAAAACTGGTGGCAGAGCACCATCCACGAGGATAATGTTTAAAAAGTAGGTGGGAATATTCGTGTGTGATGTTTATCCAACATGTATTTTAAAGGAGTAAATGTGTGAAATAAGTGGTTGGAGCATGTCGACAGAGATCAGTAACAGGTACTTTTTCTTGAAACACACTTTAAATTTTCAATTGAGTGGTAGTTTTGTAACAGATTTTTCAGACTCAAAACAACAGACTGTCACTATTTAATGGTGGTATACGGGCTAAAGAAAAACTAATTGCTATCACTACACCTATCCACTATGTATTTGTATACCCTCCCGATAAATCCCTTGAAGAAATAGTCGCATTAGTAACAGAGTTGTCTGGAAACAAGTTCAGTATAAATTTTCAGGAATACTAAGGCATAACATTCCATCAAGGGTATGACAGGACGAGCGCCTTGAGGTTTTGCATCTATTAGGCGATTTAAGTAGTGCAAAAATAATACTTATATCATGATATTTTTAGCTCGTTATACTGAAATAAATCCTAATAAAAGAATGGATTTTATACTGTCTAATACATGTAATTGAAAAAAAAGGTTAGAGGCTATAATAGTCAAACTCGTTAAGTGGGTCGAATAAAACTCATAAGAGTCTTACAACTGCTTTAGGAAAAACCATGCAAATCTAAGTGACCTTGCTACAGAAATGAGATTAGTTTCAATTTTAGTGGGGTGGCCGAGGAAAAATTAAACAGTGTCATCAATCAGTTGGGAGAATTATCGTTTAACTTAACTGACTATTGTGATGAAGAGTATTGCTAATACATTATCTCATTCAAGTAACTGTCGAATTTTAACGAATAGCGTTCAAATTGTGAATGAGCACAGAGTGACTCAATCTGCTTTATTGGCTTGGAGTCGAGCAGAGCAGACCCACAAGACGCCACTGCATGACTAGACACGTTAGACAGTCGATACCAACCAGACCGTCGTGAAAATTTATTAATGAGTTGGTTACTAAAAAAACCTGCCCGAGCGGCTGATTAATATATAACCCCCCTAATGAAATGTCACTTCAAGCAAAAGTGGATAAAATATTGCAGACAATGAGCTATTTAAGCCCTAGAAAAGCTTTGACATGGCTAAAAAACAAACTGACGTAGACCTTGCACAACTATATAAATCATTACTAAGTCGAACATCACACGCCAATTCAGAATTCTCTAGAGACAATCTCTACTTGATTAAAGATAAGGTATCCAATGTGGCTGTATCACACTCAATTGATCAAGGGTTGCAGCGCATTAGTCAGGTCAAAGCTGATGAATTCTTAAAATTATCCGTTGCAAGGTGGACTTGAAAAAAGAATAAAAAAACTGCCTCTAGCATTAGAAAGTCAAAAACAAGTAGTTACATACAGATTTACCGAACTGTTTGGTTTGAACAGCGTATTCCGTTAAACTACATAAATACATTTGAAATTATTTGACCCAAATAGGGTCTTATCAATATAGCAATCAGTTGGACAAATTATGAAAAATTGGACAAAAATTGGTTTGGCACTATCTGGATTGGTCAGTGCTGTCAGCCTTAATACTTTTGCAGCAGATGATGCTCCAAATTATGGCCAAGTAAAAGCCAAGCTGCAAGCCTCATTAGGTATGCAGGTCAGCTCGATTGGTGATGCGCCAGTTTCTGGCTTGTTGCAAGTGATGACAGAAAAAGGGTTGTTTTATACCAGTGAGGATGGAAAATATTTATTACAAGCACGTATATACAATATTGAAGATGGTATGCGCAATGTCACCGAAGAGGCTCTTGGGAGTGTGCGTTTAGGTGGTTTGAAAGAGTTTAAAGACGCATTTATCGAATATAAAGCAGATAAAGAAAAATACGTGGTTAACATATTTACCGATATTACTTGCGGCTATTGCCGCAAGTTGCATAACGAAATGGACCAATATAATGCCCTAGGTATTACAGTGCGTTATCTTGCCTTCCCTCGTGGTGGTATCAATAGCAATTCATTCACTGATATGGTTTCTGTTTGGTGTGCTGATGATAAGCAAGAAGCAATGAATAACGCCAAAGCGGGTGGCACAGTGGCTAACAAAAATTGTGAAACCAAAGTTGCAGAGCAATATGCTTTTGGGCAGAGAATTGGGGTGAACGGTACACCTAACATTATTATGCCCAATGGTTCAGTTATCCCTGGTTATCAACCGCCCAAGCAACTCGAAGAAGCACTGAAAGCCATTCTGTAATTAGCATGACCGACATGTTTTTAAGCCTGTGTTGTTGCAGGCTTTTTTGTTTTCATATTTCCAATGGATAAATATTTAAGTGCAAATTAGTCGCAGACTCAAAAAAGATACCCAACATCTCCCTGATCCGTTGCATCCAAGATTAAAACAAATATATGCTGATAGAGGTATCGAGGATGCCGCGCAACTGAATCGTAGCGCAAAAGCACTGCTACATTTCAATCAATTACAAGGTGTTGAAAAAGCAGTTAGTTTGTTGTCTGAAGCTATAGCGACCAACAAAAAAATTATAATAGTGGGTGACTTTGACGCCGATGGTGCTACGAGCACCGCGCTAAGTATGATGTCATTAAGCTTGATGGGTTCGACGAACCATGATTACTTAGTGCCAAATCGTTTTGACTTTGGTTATGGTTTAAGTCCGGAGATAGTTGAAGTAGCCGCTCAACAACAAGCAGAAGTTATCATGACGGTCGATAATGGTATCGCTTGTTTTGCTGGTGTTGAAAAGGCTAAGTCTTTGGGTATAACCGTTATTGTTACCGATCATCACTTAGCCGCTGAATCATTACCTATCGCTGACGCTATTGTAAATCCAAATCAGCCAGGTTGTGGATTTTTGTCTAAAAATTTAGCGGGTGTAGGTGTCGCTTTTTATCTAATGCTTGCGTTGCGAGCAGAGTTGAAATCCAATGGATGGTTTGCACAGCAAGGTTTACCTGTCCCTAATTTAGCTGATTTTCTTGATATAGTGGCACTGGGCACTGTTGCTGATGTAGTGCCATTAGATGAAAATAATAGAATACTGGTGCATCAAGGTTTACAACGTATCCGTAGTGATAAATGTCGGCCGGGAATACAAG
>OOGD01000033.1_pt1 | contig 33617 bp, 36 predicted proteins | sample 1670381 | NCBI WGS metagenome assembly OOGD01 (sample SAMEA98146918, study PRJEB22522) | marine metagenome | biome: marine biome; feature: marine water body; material: sea ice | place: Arctic Ocean | collected 14-Sep-2015 | depth 1.3 m | reverse complement strand
TGGGTTTATGCTTGAATTAGGTCTTGTGTTGCTCCGGTTTGCCCGAGTCAGTAAGTCAGCATCCCGAGTATCTGGCCCTTTTTGGTGATCGAGCGGCAGATATGATTGCGGTCTATGCACACCGTCACGATCATGTTCACGATGTTTCTGGGCAGCAAACGGAAGGTCATTCAGGCGAAGCATGTCTGCATGACAGGTCACTATGACAGACTTGCTAGATGACTTTTTAGTCCGCAGTATTCTTGCCGGCTTAATGATGGTAAGCATCGCCGCGCCGATGGGCTGTTTGATGGTGTGGCAGCGATTGGCTTTTTTGAGTGATACGCTGGGTCACGCTGCTGTTTTGGGCGTTGGTATCGGCTTGCTATTGGAGGTAAACCCAATGTTCGGCGTGTTGGCTGTGGTAATCTTGATCGTATTTTCGTTGAGTCAGGTTGCTAACTTTAATAATGCGTTATCGGAAACAACCCTGGCAATTATCTCTCATACAGGATTGGCAGGCGGCTTGATCCTGCTTGGCGCGCTACCGCCAAACTCTGTCAGTCTGGAGGCAATACTGTTTGGCAACTTACTATCGACCACCCGCTTGGACCTGTTGATGATATTGGTTACCACGTTAATCTTGTTATTTCTATTGATTCGGCACTGGCGGCCATTCGTGGCATTATCGGTCAGCCGAGAGATTGCGCAGGCTGAGGGTATTTCGGTTAGAAAAGAGCAATTTCTGATGTATCTGATGATCGCGTTATTAGTAGCCGTATTGATGAAGGTAATGGGCGTTTTGTTAATCGCAGCTATGCTGGTCATTCCGACCACTAGCGCACGCTTACTCAGTCGAAACCCTGAACAGATGGTTCTGATGAGTGCGTTTTTTGGTGTTTTGTCGCTGGCCGGCGGTATTGCTAGTTCGTTTCAGCTCGATTGGCAGACAGGACCTTCTATAGTATTAAGCGCAACGACGTTTTTAGTTATAGCATTGCTGGTTAACCGCCAAATAAGCTTGTGGACTCGCCGCCGAAATAGATAATGTATGTCTTAGATCGACTTAGAATTCCAAATAATCACTTTTATAGTGATAAAGCAATTGACCTACTAGCCTTCAAAAGCTAAAATCTGCCACCTTTTTTAAGTATCGCTTCGGAGTAAGTCTAATGTACGCTGTCATCGCCACAGGTGGAAAACAGTACCGTGTCACCAAGGGTGAAACCCTGCGCGTCGAAAAGCTGGAAGGTGAAGAAGGCTCTGCAGTTGAGCTGGAAGGCGTTCTAATGGTTGCTGACGGTGACAATATCGCTGTTGGAACTCCAATGTTAGACAAAAGCGCCGTCACTGTGACTATTAAGTCTCATGGTCGTGGTAAAAAGGTCGAAATCATTAAATTTCGTCGTCGTAAGCATTCGCGTAGACAGGCTGGTCATCGCCAGAGCTACACTGAAATTGAAGTTACAGATATTAAAGCATAAGGGTCTGAGTAATGGCACATAAGAAAGCAGCGGGTAGTACTCGTAACGGTCGCGATTCGGAGTCTAAAAGACTCGGTGTTAAGAAATTCGGCGGCGAAGTTGTAGTTCCAGGTAATATTTTGGTTCGTCAACGTGGTACAAAATTCCATCCAGGTATCAATGTTGGTTGTGGAAAAGACCATACGTTATACGCTAAAGCCGATGGAAACGTAGAATTTCGCGTTAAAGGCCGTCATAATCGTACTTTCGTGAGTATTGTTAGCGCAGCGTAAAGCTCAGGCTTGTATTGTTTCTAAAAGCCTCGTCAATGCGGGGCTTTTTTATGTTCAAGATGACCGAAGCATTTTTAGATTTAGACAATTGCTTCTGCGTTGTTTTAATCAGTTATACCCCAGTAACAAGGCATCATTTGTCTATGCCTTAGGTCAAAAAGACATCTCTGCTCTCTCTGACAGTGCTATGTCATGGATGCACTTAGGCGTGACGATCCGTCCAATGTTATAATTTAGGCTAGTTTTTTAACTAACATACAATTAACTCACAGCCAAACCACTAGAGCCAATCATGAAATTTATCGACGAAGCCAAGATTCACGTCCAGGCAGGCAATGGTGGTTACGGCATTGTCAGCTTCCGTCGTGAAAAATATATCCCTATGGGTGGCCCTGATGGCGGCGACGGTGGTGATGGCGGTTCGGTTTATGTTATTGGCTCCATTGATTTAAATACGCTATCCGATTTTCGCCATACTCGACGTTTTGTTGCTAAAAATGGTGGGCGAGGCCAGTCGAGAAACTGTACCGGTGCGAAAGGTGAAGATGTCGTTATCGAAGTACCTTTAGGTACTGTCATTACCACGGTAGATCAAGGCGAATTAATCGCTGATGTTGGCGATAATAGTACCGACCCTATCCTGATCGCCCGCGGTGGCTTCCATGGGTTGGGCAATATCCGCTATAAAAGTTCGACCAATCGCGCGCCAAGACAAAGTAGCCCTGGTAGTCAGGGTGAACAGTTTGATCTTAATTTAGAGATGAAAGTACTCGCAGACGTTGGACTGCTTGGCATGCCAAATGCGGGTAAATCGACTTTTATTCGTTCTGTTTCTGCAGCTCGCCCTAAGGTGGCTGATTATCCATTTACGACTTTGCATCCCAACTTGGGTGTGGTGAGTGTAGCGTCGCATCGCAGCTTTGTTATCGCTGATATTCCCGGTTTGATCGAAGGTGCAGCGGATGGCGTTGGTCTTGGCATTCAGTTCCTAAAGCATTTACAACGCACTAAATTGTTACTTCACATCATCGATATTTATCCGATGGAAAGTGATGACACCGCTGTTGAATCAGCACAGAAAATACTGCTTGAATTGCAAAAGTACGACAAATCGCTGTTCGATAAACCGCGCTGGCTAGTGCTCAATAAACTTGATCTGGTAGCCGAGGACGAACAACAGGCGATTTGTGACGAGATTATCAAGGGCTTGTTTTGGACCGGACCCGTGCATCAAATCAGCGCGGTTAATCGTCAGGGCGTTGATCGACTGTGCAATGCTATTATGATTCATGTTGAAGAATGTGCTGAGCAAAGTTCACAGGCCAGCACCGAAATCAACACTGAAGACCAGAAGTAAAACCAGAAATAAAACTAGCTCGATGAAACCAGCTTGATGAGACTTGCTCGATGAATAGACCTCTTTACAACAAGGTCGTAGTTAAAATTGGCAGCGCGTTACTGACGGATAACGGCAAGGGTATCGACCACAAAATGATCGCTAACTGGGTCAGTCAGATAGCTGCACTGCGAGCCTTGTCGGTTGATATTGTTTTAGTCTCATCGGGTGCGATTGTTGAAGGTATCAAACGACTTGGGTTGAAATCTCGCCCTACTAATATCTCCCAGTTGCAGGCTGTGGCCGCTGTTGGCCAAATGGGCTTGGCACAAGCCTACGAAGACTGCTTTAAGGAACATGGTTTGCACTGCGCACAAGTGCTGCTGACCCACGATGACCTTGCCAACCGGCAAAGATACCTCAACGCTCGAAGCACCTTACGCACCTTGCTGTCGTTCGGTGCAATTCCCGTCGTCAACGAAAACGATACGGTATCGAATGAAGAAATTCGGTTTGGCGATAACGACACGCTGGGCGCATTAGTATCAAACTTAATCGAGGCAGATTTGCTGATTATTTTGACTGATCAGACGGGTTTATACGATTCAAATCCAGCCCTCAACGCTAGCGCGAGACTGATTCAAAAAGCTGATGCAAACGACCCAGTCTTAATGACTTATGCTGGCCCCAGTGGTGGCAATCTAGGCCGCGGTGGCATGCAGACCAAAGTGAGTGCGGCTCAGTTAGCTGCGCGATCGGGTACCCACACCGTGATTGCTTCGGGCAAGCATGACAGGGTGATTTCACAGTTAGTTGAAGGCGTCGCGATTGGTAGCTTCCTAGAAGCGCGTGAAGGACATTTAGCAGCGCGTAAACAATGGCTTGCAGGGCATATGCGCTGCCGTGGCAAGTTGCATCTGGATGATGGTGCTGTGACTGTATTACTCAATAAAAACGCGAGTTTATTACCGGTGGGGGTGAACAACGTTAGCGGCAACTTTAGCCGCGGTGAGGTTGTCAGTTGTGTTGACAGCAACGGAACCGAAGTGGCACGGGGCCTGGTCAATTACAGCTCAGTTGAAAGCATCAAAATTATGGGGCAGTCGAGTTTAGATGTGCCCGAAATTTTGGGTTACGACGACGCCCCAGAATTAATTAATAGGGAAAACCTAGTAATAACAAAATAGCGGAAGACTGAAAAGCGTAATACAATGAAAAAGCTACTTTTGACCATTTATTTAGTCTTGCATTGTACTTCGGCATTTTCTTTTTCCTACACATTGGAATTGTCTGAGGCTGATATTCAAGAAAGGGTGGATGCAATGATGCCCTTAGAAAAGAAGAAATTTTTCGTCACAACCATTTTAACCAATCCTGTGATTGATCTTATTGAAATCACTAATGAATTAGGGATTTCAACTGATGTTGCTATCAAAGCGCCTGGCAATATTGTTGAAAACGGAGAGGTCTCTTTTACTGGAACCTTACGATATGACAATGACTCAGGTTCATTCTACTTAGATCACTTAAAAGTGGTTTCACTTGATGTTAAAAAAGTGTCGCCTGACAGCCTGCCGAGAATAAAGAAAATATTAGAGTTTATTGCGAAGAAATTTCTAGCAAAAAAACCTTTTTTTACGTTTAAGGATGACAATTTGAAGCACAGATTGGCAGAATCAACTTTAAAATCAATTTCAGTTAAAAATGAAACGTTCATTATCGAACTTGGTTTGTTTTAAGCTTAGTCGCCCGCTAATATAACCAATATAAGCATCGCTCTTGTTGATCAATTCGAGTCAGTCTACTTTGAGATGAATCATGGCGTTTTATCAAAATAACAACTCCATTTTCTATATTTCTCATGGCGGTGGGCCTTTACCGTTACTGAATGACGCTTTTTTTAACAACATGAACGAGTTTCTGCAAAAAAAGCCTGATCTGATACAAGAGCCAGAAGCCATTATCATCAGTGCGCATTGGGAAGAATTGACAATTTAGATTACAGCCAATCAAAACCGGCTCCTATACTATAATTACATTGGTTTTCTTGCTGAATTTTACGAACTGCAATATCTCCCCGCTCGGCCACCTCAAGCTGGCCAATCGAGTCGCAAGCTTGTTATCAAAGCAAGGTATTGTTCGATTCTCGATGAAGTTTGAGGATTTAACTATGGCGTTTTCATTCCGCTCATAATGATGTACCCCGAAGCGAATATTCCCTGTATTCAAATATTACTATCCAGCTCTCTTGACGCCGGATTTCATATTCAGGTTTGACGAGCGTTGGTTTCACTAAAAAATGACAATCTGTTAATTCTTGGATTGGGCTATTCATTTCATAATATGGCAGCGATAGTGGGCGCCAAAGATGCCTTGGCGAATAAAAAAACCAGCAATTTGAGGCATGGCTGGCGCAGACCTTTAGTGATCCAACCTTGAGTAATACGCAAAGAGAGCAACGACTGTCGAACGTGGAAAACCCATTGCATGTAAGCTATTGCCATCCTCGCGAAGAACATTTGCTGCCATTACAGGTTTGTTATGAGTTAGGCGGCGGCGTGGCTGAAACCGTATTCCAGCCAAGTGTTGCTGGGTTTGTAACGATTGGATATCAATGGTGGCAGTCAATATCATCCAATCAGTTATCGCCAGATAAATGACTAAAATTTGGACCAATCTGCCAGCCTTGTGGTTAAATAAAGCAGCACATAGCGAATTTCCGGTATTCGAAAAACATGTTGTTATGTACCATTCAATCGAATAACTCAATATAATTAAGAGTTCCTCTGACTTAGTCCGATTTATTTTGAGTAAAAGGTTGTATGAAAATCGAATATATCAGTACTTTTCTCGAGATTGCTGAATGTGGTAATTTTAATCGAGCCGCCGATAACCTTAACGTCACTCAGTCGACTGTTAGTGCACGCGTCAAATTAATGGAAGATCGGTTTGGTCGTAGGCTATTTAAACGAGGGCATGCCGGTGTCGAGCTAACATCGGCTGGTCAGCAATTTCTGCAATATGCCCACAATATTCAACGTCAATGGCAGCAGGCAAAGCAGCGTATTGCATTACCAGAGCGTTTTAACCATACGATTGGGCTTGGCTCTCAAGTAAGCTTGTGGGATAGCCTAATACTCAAATGGATGCCCTGGATGCGAAAAAATGCAGCCGAAATTGCGTTGCATGTTGAAGCTGATTATTCTCCCAGCCTAATGCGCCAGGTATCAGATGGCTTGCTTGATATTGGAGTTATGTATCACCCTCGGCAAACTTCAGGCCTTATAATCGAAGATTTATTTGAAGAAACGTTGATACTGGTAACAACAGATAAAGAGGCAGTGGATGGCGCCTGGGTAAAGGACTACGTCTTTGTCGATTGGGGCGAACTTTTTCGAGCACGCCACAGCGAAGCTTTCCCCGATTTGGAAACCCCGGCGATATCGGTAGGTCTTGGCGCCCTGGGTCTTGAGTATATCTTGCAAAATGGTGGGGCTGGTTACTTTCCAGTTCGCGTGGTGAAGTCTTTAATTGAAAACCAGACGTTACTCACCGTGAATAACACACCTAACTTGCAGCGCCCAGCCTATATGGTTTATGCGTCCGCCGCCCGTGATCCGTCATCGCTTAAAATTGCTTTACAGGGGTTGCGCGAAGCGGCTACGAGCGAGTAGCCAACTTTAGCTTGTGTCATAACAATGTAACGAACTGATTAAACAGTCATCTGTAAAATCCTATTAGCAGTGAAAACGTTTGCTTCGACTCGAAAGATTTTCCGACTTATCGCTCGAGTCAATAGTTGAGTAACCTTAAAACAAGCCATGCAGGGTCTTAGTTTCAAGGTAATCCTCTAAACCCATCATGCCACCTTCACGTCCATTGCCTGACTGCTTATAGCCGCCGAAAGGCGTGCCATAATTCATACCTGCACCATTGATATGTACGGCTCCAGCTCGCAATTGAGCAGCAACTCGACTGGCACGTTGTGCATTACCTGATTGTACAAAGGCCGCTAGACCGTAAGGCGTGTCATTGGCAATACTGATGGCTTCGGCCTCATCTTCAAACGGGATGATAACCAGTACGGGCCCAAAGATTTCTTCCTGCGCGATGCGCATGTGATTGGTAACATCGGCGAAGATTGTCGGCTTTACATACCAGCCTTTGTCCATGCCATCGGGTCGGCCTAGCCCACCGGCTAAAAGCAAGCCACCTTCTTCAATGCCGACTTCGATCATGGCTTGAACACGGTCAAATTGAATTTGATCAAACAGTGGGCCAATATGATCGCCCTCTACTTCTGGGTTATCGACTGCTATTGTTTCTGCTGCCAATTTGGCAATTTTTAATACTTCATCATAACACGACCGTTCGACCAGCAAGCGCGTTGGAGCATCACAGGACTGACCCGTATTAAACATGCATTCTTGTACTGAAGCGGTAACTCTTTGTTTCAGATCACAATCGGCAAAAACTAGGTTAGGCGATTTGCCACCTAATTCAAGTGTTACCCGCTTAATGGTGTCTGCGGCGTCATGCGTTACCGCTTTGCCAGCGCGGGTAGAGCCAGTGAAAGACATCATTTGCACATCGGCATGCCGCGACATCGCTGCGCCAACAGTTGGACCGTCACCATTGACAAGGTTAAAAACTCCGGGTGGATAGCCAGCTTCATGAATGATTTCGGCATAGATCATCGCGGAGATAGGGGTATGTTCGGATGGTTTTAAGATGCAGGTCGAGCCAGTGGCAAGTGCTGGCACAACTTTTAATACAATTTGGTTCATCGGCCAGTTCCATGGCGTAATCAAACCACAGACACCAATGGGCTCACGGAGCAACACATCACCGTTGTCTAGTACAATACGTTCTTCGAGGGTTTCTAACGCATCAATAAACCCCTGAAGGTGACCGACTGCGGCATCTGCCTGTATTTCTCGTGCCATGGTGATCGGTGCACCCATTTCCATACGCATTGCTTGCGCCAGTTCTTCAAATCGCGACTCGGTTACCTGTTTTAAGCGACGTAACAGTTCGAGCCGTTCGGACTTACTAGTTTGAGAGAATGTTTTGAATGCCTCTTTTGCGGCCGCAACAGCTTGATCTACATCCGCACCACTGCCCATCGCGACGGTGCCAATTTGATGCTCTGTGGCTGGATTTAAGACAGGCATAATGGCAGACGATATTGGAGCGACCCAATGGCCATTAATATAAAATTTTTGCAGATTGTCCATTCGGATAGGCCTCTAGATTTTCGAGCTCTTGTGATAGGAGCTTCAATTGAAGTTCGGGGTTTTTAGATGGCGCTACTTAAAAATTAGTAGTTTCGGCACTACACAATACTACTTGTTCAGCGGTGGGCGTGCACCATCATTCTGCTTATCAACCCAGAAAAGCATAAATAAAATACAACCTTGATGCCCTGACGCTCTAATTTCGAGCCTAATGAGAGCAAGTTTTGCAATACTTCAGGATTTATTGAGAGTACACATTCGATTGCCGTACTGATTCTGTTGGCTCAGCACTTTCAGTATATCCTCATGGATAGATCACTCAGTTTCCGCAGAGTCACCCTGCAGTTTTTGATTAACAACTAACCCCTGAATGGGTATTAAGCAAGACGGCCGATGATGCTTGTCAGGTACAAGGCCTCACTTAGACGCAAACGATCTTCCTACTGAGCTTGGCTGAGCCCATCATTGAAACAGTCAGGTAGGGTGTCAACTTTTCACTTTTTATACCGATAGATATATAATTTATAGTTTGAAGTCTTTAGTGTTTGTTAAAAAACAACAGGGTGTAGGAAAATGTCAGTCGAATTATTACTGCTACGTCACGGTCACGCCTTAATGGTTCCGCCTTCATGGGATGATCGAAGTGATTTTGGTCGTCAATTGAGTGAGCATGGTAAGCAACAGTCGGAACGGGTAGGTGAGTGGATTAGGAGCCATCATCTGAATCCGGATGCCATTGTTTGTTCATCAGCAGTGCGCACGGAAGCGACTGCAAGAGCAGTTTGTGTTGCGGCTGAGCTTGATCAGTCAGTGATTGATTTTGAGGATTCAATTTACGAAGCCGAAGTGCAGAATCTGTTAGAGGTCTTATGCCGTACACCAAAGCAAGTGCAACGGCTGTTATTTGTAGGTCATAACCCAGGACTGGAAATGCTGGCTAAAAAGTTAGCGGGTAATGTTCCCAAGTCGAAAACGGGTGAGGTGATGCCACCAGCAACGCTAGTGCATATCATGTTGAATGGCGAGTGGTCTCAGGCTTTAGAGACAGGTGCTAGTTGTCAGCAAGTATTCAGGCCAGTCTTGTTTTAAGCTGGATCATAGCGTTTGTTTTGTTTGATATTTCTGCCAATTGCTTTTTATTGACCCGGTTACATTTAATTAAAATTGGTGTGAGCAAAAGTTTAATAAAAAGCATAAGGCTAGGAGCCTGTGGGGCTCAGATTGAATCTATTTTTAAAAGTAGAAGAGGGCGACTAAGTTGGATTAAAATCATACTATGCTTGTCGCTCCGAGCTGCTTTTCTTGATATAAAAACCTACAATTAACCACTTAAGTAAAAATGATTTCAATGAGGTAACCGTGATTTATAAATTAGAACCAGAATGTTCCCAGGTGGAAGTATGCGAAATATATTAATTACCGGCTGTTCAAGTGGTATTGGTGAGTGCGTCGCGCATGGCTTACATTTGCGCGGTTATCGTGTTATTGCCACTGTTCGAAATCCGGATGACTGCGCAGCGTTAGAATCCGCTGGCATTGAATGCTTGGTGCTCGACTATGGTGACTCAAAAAGTATAAAAGCAGCGGTGGAACAGGTGCTGGAAAAAACTGGAGGAGAATTATATGCACTTTTTAATAATGGTGCTTATGGCCAACCGGGCGCCTGTGAAGATCTCACCCGAGACGCGATTCGCGAGCAATTTGAAACGAATGTTTTTGGCTGGATGGAGCTAATCAACCTCATTATCCCGACAATGCGAGCACAAGGATACGGTCGAATAATCCAGAACAGTTCGGTTCTAGGGTTTGCGGCGCTGTCAATGCGCGGTGCTTACAATGCAAGCAAGTTCGCAATAGAAGGTTTCAGCGACACCATGCGGCTGGAGCTTGCCGGCACGGGTATCCATGTCAGCTTGATTGAGCCGGGCCCGATAGAGAGCCAATTTCGAGCCAATGCGTATCAAGCATTTCAAAAACACATTGATGTCGACCGTAGTGTTCATCGTCATCGCTATCATAAAATGATCGAGCGATTTGAAGCGGTTGGAAACGTTCAGCCATTCACCTTACCCCCAAATGCAGTGCTCAGCCGCGTGGTGCATGCATTGGAAAGTAAGCGACCAAAAATACGTTACCCCGTCACATTTCCTACCTACTTGTTCGGCTGGTTAAAACGAATAATGAGTCACCGGATGTTGGACCGAATACTATGTCGAGTGGGTTAGGTTACCATTCGGTATAGGTTTTAACCGCATATTTAGGGTAAAGAAATTAACTCGAATGTGTAATGGCTTAGTTAATGGGAGTTTGATATTAAAATATCAGGTTAGCCGCTATCAGGCTTGTTTCTCCAAAGGTTCAATGACGTCTCTGATCGAGCTAGCTTGACGCTGATAGTGCAGTATTTGGCCCTTGCATTTTATGCCTGACGCGAGCCTCTGATTAAAATTCCTAGATTGGTAGTTATACCCTAGAGTCGTCATGTTGAGCGTAAACTTAGATCGGTTTTCTCTTCCCGGATCGACGAGAATAACTTCTCCATCGTGACTGGAATGAGACGAGATAAAATTGGCTACAAACTTTGCGTGATGAGGTTGATAGAGTATGTCGCTAGCAATGATCAGATCGAACAGCCCTAGATGCGCATTTTCTTTTTCGAAATCTACCATCTGAAATCTGATTGGAGGTAAATTATTCTCTCTAACGTTTCTGTCGAGGAACTCCTGAGCGCGAGGGTGATAATCACTAGCGGTAATATTAACGCCCATTTTATGCAATACAAGACTGGCCAGCCCAATGCCGCAGCCAATTTCAAGTACCCGTTTGCCGGTAAAATTGAAGCTACTTAGTTCCGCCGCCAGAATATGCGAGGCTGGCCAGATAATGCCAAATAATGACCAGGTCGATGATGTAATTCCCAATGCAGCTGCTTCAAGATCGTCTTTGTCAAATTGTTGGTTGTCCAGCAACGAGCAAATATTGAAATCATTTAGGCAGACCTGAATGGTTTCACGCTTAAGGTGATAATTGTGCATCTAGATCCATGAGTCGTATTCAGTACAACAATAGACGCGGTAGTGTGATCGACCAGTTATATCGGTCAGGAAAGCGCAGCAATAATTTCCTGGTAATCAGTGGTCCAGGTTGCCTGTGCTAAGGTTAAATCATAGCTTAGCCGAAATAGCCTAGATAACCTAGAGATGTTGGTTTATATTATTTAACCTGAGACTGGCCACATGGCTAACTTTCCAAGAATATTTAGGTCGCTCGATTGGCATCGAGCCACGCCATTAATTTTTCTAGCTGTTGATGGAATTGCTTTAACGAACCATCATCCCAATCACCAAATACATCCGAAATTTCAGGCAATAGTGATTTAAAAGTGTCGGCGCAGAGTTCAAGGCCTTTCGGTGTGATTTTCAAATAACGTTTACGCTTGTCACATTCATCTAAAGTCGATGACAGTAGGTTTTTATTGATCAGTGTAGTGACAATCTTAGTGATGCCAGGTTGGTTCATTTCCATAACATTGGCTAGGTCAGTTATCGTCCAGCTTCTATCGGGTACATGAGTGAAGTGGTTGAGCAAACCAAATTGCGACAAAGTCAATTCCTTGCCTTCGAATTGACGATTCTGACGTGTCGTCATGAGTTGCTGGATTATGCCAAGCAAAACTGTCATACGAACCTGCGTTTGCTCGCGTTGGGTTAGCTCTTTTTTTGGCATATTAAGATCCTCTTGCAACTAAATTCCTTGGAACTAATTATTAATTCCAAGGAATTTATAATACCAGCTCGTCTTATAGGAGACTAGGCATGAACCGCAGAAATTTATCAACATTAGAGGTTTAGGTATCGGTAGTATGGCACTGAGCAGCAGTCTTATCAGTGACGCCAACTCAATATCAGATGAAGGCCCTGGCTGAAATGGACCTGATAAAAACGAAAAAAGCATTCGACTGCAAAATTGTTTATGTCATTTTAAGCCCTAATTCTCATGATAATTAGGGCTAGATTATCCGTGTTACTGGGACCAATAACTGCGATCGAACTCATTCAAATAACTGGGCTGAATAACGACCTTTAACATTCCTAAACCAGAAACCACACAAATCTCATTTTGATTTGGACAAGCTGAACTAGTCGCTTAAGGACCAAGAAGACTGGTAATGCAAATAGTCCAATTTACATAGCAGTTAATTTTAAATATTAGAATACTTTTCTTGATTGAGTTTTTCTGCACAATAGAAAACAATTCGATGGCGGACTCTTAGGGATGCGACTGCTTTAACAATACCCACCATGCTGATCATTCCAGAGTTGTGTCATATTACGTGCCTGATTAACGCGTTCAAAAATTTACGCTATTACCTCGTCCCAACACAAATGTAGCGCATCAAGACAGCTCGAAGATAATTTAATGCAACGTTCTGGGCTCCAGCCTTGCATTTTATCTGGCGTATCGGCAGCATCTTTAAAGGGCATTTCGAGCGTCATGGCCAGACTATTAAAGCGCTCGGCAAGAGCATTGGAGCAATAGCTCATATTGGCATTGCCCGCTGAATTAGCTGGGTAACCATGCTTAGTTTGAAAGTCAGGGTTTATTTTTGCCAGGGTATTTTTGTATAGATCAAGTTTTTGCTGACGACTTTGATTCCAGCTTGGAATACCTTCAGTACCCGCCAGAAAGTTATATGGCAGTGTTTCGTCACCATGAACATCAAGCGCAAAGTCGAGGCCTGTCGTCTTCATTTTCTCTAGTACTAAAAAAACCTCGGGGCTATTTTGCATGCTGGGTTGATGCCATTCTCGATTCAAATTCACGCCAGCCGCATTCGTGCGCAAGTGCCCACGCCGGCTACCATCGGGGTTCATGTTCGGCACCAGATAAATAACGGCTTTTCGTAAGAGTGCCCGAACGACAGGATCAGTATCATCAACCAATCGATTAATCAGTCCTTCCATCCACCATTCAGCCATGGTTTCGCCGGGATGTTGGCGGGCAATCATCCAGATTGTTTTTTTGTGATCGGCTGTTTCGCCAAATCGCAAGCAGTCAATAGCTTGACCATCCAACGAAGTACCTAGCGTCTCTACCACGCATAGCTCACTGGATTGAGCAAACGCTATCAGGTCGGCATGGCGCTCCATTGAATAAGGTGCAAAGTAAGCGAAGTAGATCTGGTCGCAGACACTGTTGTGCTCTATGACCAACTCGTCATTCTCAAAACTTGTCTCTACCCGAAACCAATATTCGCGGTCATAGGAGGCAACAGCTTGGTAATTGCGCCAACCGCCAGTGAATGCAGCGCCACCGGCATTGTTAATGACATATCGGCAATCAATATCTTTTACATTTGAGGCCCTAAAATGAAACCACTGATAGAATTTGGACTGATTATCGGCCTTGATACGTAGCTGAATATTGCTTGCATCAGTTTGTGATGTACACTCAATGTTGCCGCCATCAAACTGGCTTGAAATAATCATATTTTCACCTAAATTAGAAACTGAAGTTTGGCGCTTGAAATCTCTGATGTAGAATTCCAAATCTTGTCTTAAACATGAGAATACTGTTTGTCATCACAAATTGAAACTCCAAATTGGACCCAGTTGAAACTGTTAATGGTTATTTCTGTCATGTTACTTTCCGCCTGCGCCGATATTGGTTACTACTGGCACAGCACGAAAGGCCATCTATCGATCATGGATAAGCGGGTCGATATTGAGACCTTGCTCGAAGACCCAGATCTCGATACCCAGTTACGATCACGTCTACTGTTAGTGCAAAAAATTCGAACCTTTTCTATTGAGACATTAGCCTTACCAGATAATGGCAGCTATACCGATTATGCTCGACTAGATCGGCCTTATGTTTTAAAGAACTTATTCGCTGCGCCAGAATTTTCGACTCGCTTACTGAGCTGGTGTTACCCGATTGCCGGTTGTGCCAGTTACCGCGGCTATTACGATGAGGACTTGCTTGCGGAATTTGTAGCAACGCTTAAAAAAGACAATTCGGATATTCATATTGGAAAAGTGCCTGCCTATTCTACCCTTGGCTGGTTTGATGATCCGGTATTGAGCAGCTTCATCCACTGGCCAGAAACTCGTCTGGCTGGTTTGATATTTCACGAGCTCACGCATCAGCGACTCTATGTTGACAATGACACGTTATTTAACGAATCGTTGGCCTCTGCAGTTCAACGAGCAGGGACTGAACGGTGGTTAAAGTCGAGACATAAATTTGACGAGATAGCTCAAGTTCGAGACTCGAATTTGTATCGTCAGGCAGTTGTTGAGCTAATCGAAAAAACGCGGACCGAACTTCGTGGGCTCTACGAAACCGAGATATCACTCGAAGCAAAACGAAAGCAAAAACAACGCATTTTGGACACAGCTATTAAGCGTCATGCCTCACTCGCTCTTTCCTTCAATAAAAAAGGCGGTTATACGGACTGGTTCTCATCGGGTTTAAACAACGCCAAATTGGCATCCGTATCTGCTTACACTGTTCATGTGCTTGCATTTATGAACATGATGGATGCTCAGGAAGGTGATTTTGAAAAATTCTTCGTGTATGTTGAAACTATCAGTGCACTGCCAAAATCAAAGCGTGATCTTTGCCTCGATGCCTGGCGAAAGAACAATAATCTAATGGAAGACAGTTGTACTTTATAGTCCATTTCATTTGGCTAAACCAAATACTTGAAAGCAGTCGTCACTAATTTGAAAACCAGGCCATATTAAAAACCAACGCTATGGCTGCTAGCAGCCATTACACTGACCACAATGTTGGGCTCCATCCATGTACCGGCATTGTGCAATCAGCTGACGGTAGCAGTGCGATGGCTGTTACCGGTGTAATGCTGATAGCGCTGGGTAACATGATCGGCGGTTTGTTTGCTAGCTAAGCAAGAACCACACTCGAATCAACAGTTAGAATCCTACAATAGGAAGGCCAAGTGCATAGAAATCAATTGTTAGCATTACTCACGACCTACGCGGAGAAAAGCCCCTCCGAAATAGCCTGCGCGAACCAAATCTTGGCGTTTATTGGTCAATACGATTCATGCTTTAACCGCGAACTGTCGGTTGGGCACGTCACTGGGTCGGCGTGGATTGTGAATTACCGGGGAACACATACGCTATTAACCCACCACAAAAAATTGAACAAGTGGTTACAGCCGGGTGGTCATGCGGATGGCGACAGCGATATCTTACAAGTGGCGAGGCGAGAAGCTGACGAAGAGTCAGGCCTCGTCGGGCTAGAGGTTGAAGATGGAGAAATATTTGATATCGATGTTCATAAAATCCCTGCCAGAGCGAATGAAATACAACATTTACACTATGACATTCGCTTCGTATTTCGAGCTCATGGCTCTGAAGTTTTTGTCGTTAGTGAAGAGTCCCACGACCTTGCTTGGGTCGGGATAGCGCAGCTAGAGAGCTATAACGTTGACGAATCGGTCATGCGCATGGCGCAAAAGTGGTTATCTAGAAAGAATTAAAAGCGTTCCAAGGTAAATTCACGATCATTCTCTAGTGCTGGAATCTTACTACGTGCCAAATCGACCTCGGACAAATCAATATCAGCATAAATAATGCCAGGCTCAGCACCGCCGTCTGCCAGTATCTCGCCCCAAGGATTGACTATGAGTGAATGTCCCCAGGAATAGCGTTTATCGGCGTGATGCCCGCATTGGTTCGGAGCAATGACATAGCAGCCGGTTTCAATCGCTCTTGCTTGAACCAGGGTATGCCAATGCGCCTTGCCTGTCGTTTGGGTAAAGGCGGCGGGAATAGTAATAAACTGTGCGCCATTTTGCGCCAGTGTCCGATACAGTGCGGCAAAGCGTAGGTCGTAACAAATAGTCATGCCAAGTTTGCCCCAGGGTGTCGTGGCCAACACTGCCTTATTACCGGCGTTAATCACGCCAGATTCAAGATAAGACTCGCCATTGGCCAGCTCGATATCAAACAGGTGCAACTTGTCATAGCGCGCCGTAATTTCACCCTGATCACTCACCAAAAAACTTCGATTAGCTATTCGTCCATCATCCAGTTTGATCAATTGCGAGCCAACCAGGATCCTTACTGCGAGTTGTTTTGCTTTTTGTTGAAATGCAATCAGACCGACATCCTGCTGTTCAGTAAAACATTGCGCTGGAATTTTCTCATTGACCGGTTCGATTAAACCCACAGATTCTGGCATTGTGATGAATTCGGCACCCGCATCGTGCGCTTCATCGATTCGCTGACAAACCCAGTTGATATTTGCATTAATATCTCGCGTTGCGGTATTCTGGATACAGGCTGTGCGGAAGGTTTTAGACATTGATTTAATCTACAGCTTTAAGTAGTGCGACGATAGCATATTCTTTCTTGCGCCTAAATATTTAAGCCCTGTGTGGAAATAACTCGCAGGCTTTACTGTAAAATTCCAATAACCTGTACTGATAAGTTTACTCGATTATGACGACACAAAGCACATCCAAACCCGCAGATCAGCGCCGCTTACCAACGCTCACTAATGCAGGGTTAAAAGCCACCGCCAGCGTTGTCTCTTATAACGAGTACAACGAGGCCATCGACGGTTTTGCGGCCGTCGAACGCGCTTTAACCATCTTTTTGGACAAACAAGAGATCGTTACCTTAATGACGATCGGCAATCACCCCGAGCTGCTCATCCTCGGTTGGCTTCGCAACCAACGGTTAGTCCACAACATTGAGGATATTCAGTCTATTCAAGTGGACTGGGAGACAGAGGCTGTTGCTATTACCACTCGTCAGGGAGTCGAAGATCTTGACAATAAGCTCAGTCACAAAACGGTAACTACGGGCTGTGGTCAGGGCACTGTATTTGGTAACTTGATGGATGACATTGACAACATGACGATGCAACAGCCCGTTGTACGACAGTCGGCTATCTACCATTTGTTGCAGTCCCTCAATGACTACAACGAAGTCTACAAAAATGCAGGCGCAGTTCATGGTTGTGCACTGTGCAGTATCGATCCCAATATAGACGGCACGGGTGGCGGTATTGAACAATTTATCGAAGATGTTGGTCGACACAACGCGGTTGATGCGATTGCGGGCCATATGTGGCTCAATGACCTCAGCGGCGAAGACAAGATTTTTTACACCACGGGCAGGCTCACATCCGAAATGGTAATCAAAGTTGCTTTAATGCGCATTCCAGTTTTGCTATCGCGCTCAGGCATTACCCGAATGGGGCTAGATATCGCAGAGAAAGTCGGCGTTATCTTAATCGCACGCGCCAAAGGTCGACATTTTCAGGTATATCATGGACGTAACCAAATTGAGTTCGACGCAATCCCCGCTACGAGACCAGTCAAATCCAACAAAAAATCACCACGCACTGGCTAGATTCTCACTAGTAAGGTAGGCAGACACTATAACGATTCTAGGTAGGTTGACCTCGATGGATAGCTATCTCGTTCCAGCGGATACACAATCATTTGAGTTAGATATTAAAAAGAGCCGATTTATCACATCGGTAGGCCGCATTAAAGGCCGAGTTGAAGCTAAGCAATTCATTCTGCAAATAAGAGCAAACCACCCCACTGCATCACACCATTGCTGGGCTTATATAGCGGGCAAACCTGATAATGAACACCAATACGATCAAAGCGACGACGGGGAGCCAAAGGGCACCGCAGGCAAACCAATGTTGAATGTTTTAACGCATTCAGGGCTTGGAAATACGATCTGCGTTGTCACTCGCTACTTTGGTGGCATTAAATTGGGTGCAGGCGGACTGGTTCGGGCTTATAGCCAATCGGTTAGTGAGGCATTGAAGCAACTTCAAACAATCGAACAAATGATTACCTCGACACTTACGATCGAATTTCCTTATACCTATCAGGGCAAGCTCGATCATTACTTGACCAGTCAGGGTATTTTAATAACGAGTCAATCATTCGAGGCAGACGTAAGCTATACTCTGGCCGTCCCCATCAGTCAGCTTGAAATCACAAAAGCTGACATTGTTAACCAGACTCGGGGACAAGTTACCATGGCGAGTTGATAACTATCAATGATCGATCAAGAATCAAATACTCAATTAAACTGTTATAAGAGACTTCTGGTCAAAACCGCCAACCAGGGCGCTTTAGAAACAGTGCTCATTTTCGACTTACCCTGATTGAATGGTGTAAACTGAAGATATAGCTTTTTTTTCTTGGCTATACTCAGATATAAGTAGTGCTAAATCCCTGTCAAAAAGGAGTCTCACTACTCTCGAGTTAAACTCTGACACACGGGCAGACCTCATGAATCAATTAGACGAATGGACACAATTAATTTCGAAACGCCTTAAATCCGAAGCCGAACTGGTTGGGTTGCAAGCCAAACACGAGCTTTATCAGGATTCGGCAAAAGAAACTTTCATTCGAGTCGTACTAGAACAGTTCCTACCCGATAATATTGCTGTTGGTACTGGGCGAGTAATTGACTCTGAAGGCAACAAATCAAGTAACCAGGATATTGTTATTTATCGTCGCGACTACCCGCAGCTGAATCTACCGGGTGGCACCGATATATTCCTGTTAGAAAGTGTTCTCGCTACCATTCAAGTTAAAACCAAACTAATACGGAAAACATTTTTTGAAGCCTTAGACCAGTGCGCGTCTATGGCTGATCTGCAGCCGGTGATGGACCGCCCCGTGTTAGCCCGTATTGCTGCAAAGAACCAGTTTACGCTAAACCAGCAGAATGAATATCAGCACGTCGACCCTTTATTAACAGCCCGTTTTAACCTAATTGGTCGCCCGTTAACCTTTGTTTATGCCTTCAACGGCTATCAAAACAGTTTCAGGCAACTGGCTGAAAATATTGATACGTGGATTGATTATCGGCGCGACAATGGATTACCCGTTGAGATGAAATTCTGCCCAACCATTATTGCAACTCAGGGTTGCTTTGCTGCGCGCAACGCTTCGCCTTTTTCATCGAAACAAAACTTTCTGTTTGGAGTTGGCAACGATAATGCCCCGGTTCGACTCATCATCATGCGGCTTATGTATGCATTAAACCGTCGCCTCACAAAAAGCAGTGATAGTTTAGGTGTAAAGCAGGGGCTAGATGTTTATTTGAATAAAATGCGTTTACCCAAAATCACTGGCAGTGTTGGGAAGACCAGCCATGCCGTGCACACTGCAACCGCAAAAGCGATGGAAAATAGTCTGGTACAATCGGCTAAAGTTAAAGCGCCAACTGGTCTGGGATCAGGCATTCAATCGAATCTTTCATCTGCCAAGACATTGCAATCAAACGAAACACCGACTGATAAAGAAGTACTTGCAGAAACCGATCATTTACCATCGATTAAGCTGCAAACGGATCCTTTAATGCAAGCTCAAACAATGAAGGCGCCAACACAGAACGCTGACGCTGAATCCAATTCTTTTTTAAAAACAATGCAAGTTCCAAAGCTTGAGCTGGCCACTGATCATTTTTCTCAAACCATTCCTCGGCTAAAGCATTAGTGGCATTAGAAAATGACACGCGTCGGCCTGAGCTCTTCATGAGCGCCGCCCTATAATCTAGTTTGTACCAACGTTACGCTAGGTTCGAACCTCGGCCTTTATGGAATTTGGTACAGTTCCATTTTTTATTTTCAACAGATCAATGAACCAGTGGTGCTCATTAATCGAATTAACAATAACAGAACCGTTATAAGTGAATTTAAGCACAGCGATTAACGGAGCAAGGATTTTTCAATCGATTGACGTGTTCTCTAACCATTGACGAAACATAGAAACCATTCCTGACGCGCCCAGTTTATTCGAAATGAAATAAGTCAGGCGAGGACCAAGTTACCTCAAACTAGCCATGAAAAACCCAATACATGCTATTTTCCATATCTGTTTTACCGATCACCTTGTTTAAAATCGCTCATTGCCTGCGTTAAACAGAGTGCCTTTATAAATGCTAATAATAATTTTTCAGTTTCGCTTGTTGGTGACCACTAGCCTGGCACGGCTGATCATATGGGTGCCTGACTCCTGATCGCTTTCACTTTTTCCAACATATTCATCATAATAACAAACATCAAACCCCGCTACTGCCTCGCGTAATGCATTGGGCGCGACTCTGAAACTAGCATTCTTTGGGCCGAGAAACTCGCCATTTTCATTATCGCAGGCCAAATGTTCTTCGCATAGCAAGTAACCACCTGGCTCAAGGTGCTCACATAAACGGCGGATCAGCGTTAGATCGACATACCACATGACGATAATTAAATCGTATTTTTGCTTGAGGTCATAATACTCATCTAAGTCATGTTGAATCCAGTTGATATTAAGTCCCTGTAATTTGGACTGTTGGCTTGCTCTTTCCAGTCCAGTTGCAGATACATCAATGGCATCCACCTGAAATCCAGCCTCTGCCAGAAACATCGATTTCTGTCCCAGTCCACAAGCCACATCGAGTGCAGTGCCAACAGTGACTCGATCAATCCACTGAGTAATAAACTCACCTGGCTGAGCGCGTTTTCGGTGACTGTCTTCGGCATATCGCTGATCCCACTTACTGCGATCTTCTTCACTCATAGATAATGCTCTCGATTATTGGGTATCGCTCATAGACACAGCCTATGCCTTCCATTCAAGCTCTAAACAATACTATCCAAAATAGGTTCTATCCAGGCTTTGTTTTGATGAATTTCTGCCTTGCTCAACCCCGTTAATTCGTAGGGTAAAACAAGCCATTCGTTATATTCATGCAGGTAGTAATCGGGCGCTGAATGCGCTTGATTGAGCTTTGGTTTGTAATACGGCACGGCGACTCGAACTTCTTTGGGCATGTTTCGTTTGGTCTTCGCTTGCAATCGATTAATCACCGCAGTTACATTTCTACCGGTGCCATAAACATCGTCAACAATCAGCAGGTTGTCGGTTGCATTCATATTTTCAAATAAATACTGCAGCCCATGAGCACGAATTTCGGTCCCCTTATCGAGTTGCTTGAGGTAATCACTCATCCCCCGATATGATGTGCGAATCGCAATATGGTCAGTCTTTACGCCTAGGTACTGTAAACATTCCTGAACATAAATACCAACCGCCGAGCCACCCCGCCAGACACCAACAATAAAATCAGGTCGATAGCCACTTTCATAGATTTGCACTGCTAGACGAAAAGAATCTTCAAGTAATTCCTGCTCTTGAATGTATCGTTTGTTTTCGACATGCCTGTTTACGGATTTTTTGTTTTCGGGGTGCTTTTCCACGAAGTTGATGCCCTCCCATTTCAATCCAGTTATGATACTCCTCAACATCGAAAATTCGAATCAATCAATGTCCGAAAAACTCTATTTATCCGCACAGCAGCTACTAGAAGACTCTTTCTTACTTGGGGCCAATATAATCCAGCACGGTTTTAGGCCGACGATTATCATTGCGATCTGGCGCGGTGGTACGCCAATGGGCATTGCCGTTCAGGAATTGCTCGCCTATCACGGCATTGAGACTGACCACATAGCGATAAGAACGTCATCCTATTCTGGTATTGACGGTCGATCTAGCAACATTCGCGTTCACGGCATGAACTACCTCATCAAAAACTGTTGTCAGGAAGACAGCTTGCTGATCGTCGATGATGTCTTCGACACTGGACATACCATCAATACCGTTATCGAACATCTACGAGACAAAGCCCGACTCAATACGCCTCACGATATTCGAATCGCCGTGCCCTACTACAAACCCACCCGCAACCAGGTCAACTTTGCGCCCGATTATTACTTGCATGAAACTGAGCAATGGTTGAAATATCCGCATTCACTTGAAGGCCTAAGTGCGAAAGAAATAGAAAAGAACCGCCCTGAGTTATTTGAAATTATTAAAGATCATATTTAAGAGTTCCTCTGAAAATGAAATTTTCTGCGATTGGCGCAGATGGTCAATTGATCGAACATAAACAATGCACTGCAGCATAGCTAGCTTCAATTCAATATCGTTGTTTTAACAAAACATAATGCGCTGCTGCCGTGACTAAATCAGTTTTTTCTGAGTCAGTCAGTGGCCGTATTTTTTTTGCTGGATTACCTAAATACAAAAAACCAGATTCAAGGCGTTTCCGCGGTGGCACTAGAGAGCCGGCCCCGAGCATGACCTGGTCTTCAATCACCGCGTCATCCATAACGATTGAACCCATACCAATTAAACATTGGTTACCCACTCGACAGCCATGCAACAGAACCTTATGGCCAACCGTTACCTCATCACCGACATGCAATTCGGCACCTTCTGTAATCGGTGGATTAACGGTAGAAACATGCAAAACTGAACCGTCCTGGATATTAGTATTATTACCAATACGGATGATATTCACATCGCCACGTATTGCCGTCAGTGGCCAGACCGAGCAATTATTGCCAATCACAACGTCACCAATCACAACCGCACTATCGTCAATGTAACTCGACTCACCAATGGTTGGCGATATGCCCACAAAATCTCTTATCATCACGGTTCCTGACAGTTGGTTATTTGATCGGTATAGTAGCGAAAAATTGATCGGATGGTTCCATAGTAACAACACTGGTATGAAAACAAACATCTTAAACAAGCTCCAACTCTACTCCGAGTTGATACGTCTCGAAAAACCGATTGGCATTTACCTGCTGCTGTGGCCGACACTATGGGCATTGACCATTGCTGGCGAAGGTTCACCGGATGGCTGGATACTGTTTGTTTTTATCGCTGGAGTTTTTCTGATGCGATCAGCTGGTTGCGCAATAAACGATTATGCCGACCGTCACATCGATCTGCATGTAGAACGAACCAAGAACAGACCTTTGACCAGTGGTAGGATGACTCCCAGAGAAGCGTTATGGGTATTTGCCATCCTCTGCTTAATGGCCTTTGCGCTAGTGCTGAGTCTCAACACCTTCACTATTACACTATCAATTGGTGGGATATTGCTCACTGCTAGTTATCCTTTCATGAAACGGTATCATTATTTGCCACAGGTTCATCTGGGTGCAGCGTTTGGTTGGGCCGTGCCAATGGCTTTTGCCGCACAGATTGAAGCCGTTCCTAAACAGGCTTGGCTGCTTTACGTTGCGACAATAGTGTGGACCACGGCCTACGACACAATGTATGGCATGGCTGACCGTGAAGATGATCTGAAGATTGGCATGAAATCAACCGCCATTTTATTTGGCGAATATGACCGAGTGATTATCGGCTTGTTGCAAGGCCTGTTTATCCTGACACTGTGGTTAGTGGGTAACGATCTCGAATTTTCGTCCATTTACTTTTATGCGTTATTACTCGCCTCTGGCTTGTTAGCCTACGAGCAATTTATGATTATCTATCGTGTGCCCCAAGATTGCTTTAATGCCTTTTTACATAATCACTGGGTTGGTGCCATTGTATTTTTTGGCATTATCGGGCATTACTATTTAAATTAGCCTGTTAAATTTTTAGCGCCTTAACGCGGCAGGTTTATTGCGCCGTTGCTGCTTGATCTCCCGCAATGAAATATAGATACCACTCACGCATATAATCGCGATACCCAACCATACTATAGCGTTCGGTAAATAATCAAAAAACAGGTAGCTGAGCATTGTTGCGACAATGATTTCGGTATAGTTAAAGGGCGACACTAGAGATGCCGGTGCGTATCGGCAGGATAAAATCACTAAAAAATGACCGGTTGCAGCGATCAATCCAATAGCGGCAAATAGCAAGATTGCCTCGCTATCTGGCGGGACCCAAATCATCGGGACCCAGGGTGTTATCGCCACTGTGCCGACGACAGCGGTATAAAAAAGCGTCATAAGCGGACTACTACTGGTCGATATCTTCCTCGTCACAACTATATAAAGGGCGTAACTTAGGCCAGCTATTAACGCATACAACAGGCTCGGCTGAAACTGGTCACTATTGGGTTGCAATACGATCAATACCCCAACAAAACCAAATAATGTCGCCAGCAAGCGCTTCAATCCAAACTTTTCACCGAGTATAAAGGGAGAGAGTAGGGTTACGATTAAGGGTGATACAAATAGCAGGGCAAGTGCATTTGGAATCGGGTTAGTCTTGATGCTCAAAAAGAAAAAGAACGTTGATGATAGTAGACAAAGGCCACGGAATATCTGAATCCACGGATGTTTAGGCACCACCCACCACTTTTCTTTTTGCCAGATTAAAAACGGAATCAGCCAGATTACATTAAATACAAACCTGCCCCAAGTAATTTGTAGCACAGGATATTGAGCCGCTAACATTTTGGCGAAGATATCCAGTAACGGAATGACCATCATGCCCAAAATCATTAACAAAATGCCGAGCATTGGGCGGTCGTGGTTTGGTTGATTCATAGCGACTCAGCAAGGTTATCCAGCGGGGCTCACTAGCAACGCCGCCAAGGAGACTACCCAAAAATCAACAACAATGACAGTCATCCTTGAAATGGGAGAAATATAGGGCCATTCAGCACTCAAGCTAACTCTGGTAGCAAACGCCGACAAATCTAAAATGACAACATGTAAGCCATACTCAGGCTATTGACCTGAAGTTTTTATATCGGATAAGGATTTTGCTGAAATATCGAGGTTACAAACGTTGGCCTATTGATTCGGAATTCAGCCTTTAACAGGCTACCTACCCAGACATTGTTGGTAAGCCCGAATCGCATTAGCTAGACCCATTTCAATAGCATCGACCGTCATCGCATGACCGATAGACACTTCAAGCAACTGTGGCACAGTAGCAAAATGAGTCAGATTACGTAGGTTCAAATCGTGCCCTGCATTCAAACCAATATTAAGCTCTGCTGCTCTTTGAGCTGCAACATAAAACTGCTCGAATACTGCATCCAAATTCTCATTCAAATCATAGGCTTTGGCATAGGGTCCGGTATAAAGCTCGATGCGATCTGCACCTATTTGGCTTGCCAATTCGATTTGGGCCAGATCAGGGTCCATAAACAAACTAACACGGGTTCCTATTGCATGTAGTGCCTCAATAATTGGTTTCAATCGGTCGCCGTCGACGGTCAGGTCGAAGCCGTGGTCTGATGTTAATTGGGAATTATTGTCTGGTACTAGCGTGCATTGGGCTGGTTTGATTTCTTTTACTAATTCAATAAACCCGGGGTAATCCGTTACACTTGTTCGATCGCTTTTCATCGGTGCAGCGAACGGGTTACCCTCGATATTAAGTTCAATATCGAGCATCGCCGCTAATTCAAAACAATCGCTAACCCGAATATGACGTTGATCTGGCCTGGGATGAACGGTAATACCGTCAACCCCCGATTTGACACACATCTCGGCGTGATGCGTCACGCTAGGATATTCGGTGTCACGAGAATTACGAATCAGGGCAATTTTATTTAAATTAATGCTAAGGGCTGTTTGAGTCACTCGTTTGCTCTCGCTAGATTTGATGATTAAAGCCGATTGATGGGTGTTAGTTAGCCGGCCTGAAATAATAAACTTATGTTACTTGGGTTTTGAGTTAGCATCCATCAGTTACATGTAATTGAATGTCAGAGATTAACAATATCTGACATTATTAAATGATTGACGAACACACCGTTTATATTTGCGACTTAGATGTCTCTACTGACTTAAACATCCTCAAATAATACTTGTCATTGATTCAATTAAATATTGAGACGGTTAAGAGTGATCGGGGGCTAAAAGTCAGCCTCTATTGTAAAGAAGCGAGACGTAAATCCGCCAAGTTTCGGCTTCCGGTAAGGAACATGGCCCATCTTAGCTGCTCTTGAAATATCGAAATTTTATCAATAACTGCTTCTGTGGAGTTCAAGGCAGGCGCTAAAAAGGGTTGTGCCATAGCTGTCATAGTGGCTCCCAGTCGAATGCAGCGAGCAATATCTAGACCATGGCGCACGCCACCGGAACCAATAAGCCCTAATGCTGGACAGGCACTATGTACTGCTGGCAATAAATCGACGGTATCCATACCCCAATCAATAAACGGCGCTGCAATTTCTCGTTCGCGCTCAGAACCATTACGGTCAAGTTCAATACTTGCCCAGCTGGTACCACCCCTACCAGCAACTTCAATCCACTTCACACCTGCATCCATTAACTTTTTGGCGCTGCTTGGACCTATGCCAGCTCCCACTTCCTTGACTATAATTGGCACTTCAAGCCTGGAGGTACATTCTTCGATTGCCTCTAACACTAGGTTCCAATCGCGATCTCCATTGGGCTGTATTAGCTCTTGCAAGGGATTGAGGTGAATGATCAAGGCATCAGCCTGCACTGACTCTACAGCTCGCATCGCCAGGTCGAGCCCGTGCTGTTGTAGCTGTGTGGCTCCCAAATTACTCAGTAAAATAGCTGAGGGTGCCCAGCAACGAAGATCATGTTGTAAACCCTGCTCTAGAGCCGCCCTCTGTGAACCCAGAGCCAATGGAATCTGACAAGCCTGAGCGGCTTCAGCGAGGTGCTGATTAATTAATTCTCCGTTCTCACAACCGCCCGTCATGGCGCCAATTAAAAATGGAGCTGAAACAGTCTGATCTAAAAAGTGGCTGCTGAGCTCAATATCCTCTAAGGCCATCTGGGGTAGGGGATTGGGTTCAAAACCCAAACGGTCAAATCCAGACCCTTGACGTGCTTGATGCTTCGGTTCCAGTGCCAGCTCAATATGGTCGGCTTTCCGAGTACGAATGTCAGTCATAGCATTACTTCACGTTTATAGCTTTTTCTATCAGCGTAATCGACCAGCAGCATATGAGGCAGAGTCAGAGCGGCCAGACCGATAAAGGTGAGTTGAACCAGTGAAGTAGCTGTCGAACCTTGCAGGTAATAGAAAATTATTCCTGCACTAATCCAAGCCATGCCGGTATAGATTGCTGCTTCAAAAAGGCTATGATTGCGTTCTGGTTGTGCCAGGCTAAGCCATAATCGACGCATGTGACCACGACTGTGCCAGAGGCAAAAATAGAGTGAAAAGCTGATGAGTGGAGGTAGTATGCTGGCTAAACAAATCAGTATGATCAAGTGACTTAATGGTTTCCGGTACTGGGGCTTAAAATAAGCGTAAATACAATAGCCAGTAAGGCAAAGTAGCCAGGGTATAAACAAATAAGAGATATCTAACATCAATAGTCTAGCATTGTCGATACCAACCAGAATGGCAAAGATCGGCTCTACTAACAAGGGTTGCAGGTTGGGGATTGCAATGCAGACCAGGCCACCATGAGCGAACCAAGGCAGCCAATCTTTGCCCTTATCTACAATGTCACTGGCACCAAAATGCAGAGCAGAAATTAAAAGGAATACTCCTAAGCTAGGTAACGGAAATAACCACCAAAGGACGGCGACTGATGCAGCCAGAGCCATGTAAACAAGATGAAAACCCAACCAGGGAAAGAATCCAGTGGGCCAGCCAATGCGTCGTGCAACGGCACCATCAAGACCACCATGGGGCACACCTATTAATAAAATAGCAGCAATAGCAAGCATGTCCCAGGGGCTCATGAATGAAAAACTTGTTTTAGAAATGGAATTTTAGGCATTGCCATTACAACCTTGACCCAATCAATGATTGTGGCAGAGCCCAACATAAAGCGTGCAAAACCATTCGCGTCGAGAGCTTTGGCAGTGAGCATCATCAGCGAAACTCCCAGTTCTGGCTGAGATAAAAGTACGCGATTAAATATCTGGTCCATACGGATTAATGTAGGGGAAATAGGCTTAGGAACAGAATACTGACCAGCACTAATTCCCTGAGCTAATTTAACAATTTGCGCCTGAATGCCTGTAAAAGCATAGCCAGAGGACAGTCGCACTGCGCCACTGGCGGCACCAATACCAGCAATGTTCCTATCTAATGGCTTTACGGTGTGCATAGGAATGGCACCAATCTCTTCACGTAAATTCTTTTCTACTTCAATATCTCGATCTCGCAGCCATTGTTCAATAGCCTGCCGATACCAATTCTTATCTTCCAGTCTATTAGAAATCATGGTGGACTCAATTAATAGTCTGCGGTCAGAAAAAGGCAACATATAAATAAAATGCAGTCCACGTGACTGGTCAACTCGAAAATCCATTAATATAGCAATCTCGGGGTGACTAATAGGGTATTTGGTTCGTATTTCCCAACCTAGAAAATGTTGTTTTAGGCCATTATCAGACATTTTTGGTGGACGACTATCATACAGTTGGGCGACTTTGTAATGCTGACCAGCTGCGGTGAACGAGCCACCATTACCTTCAGCAACAATATCGTCTGCTTGTGCCCGAATAAGATCAACGCCTTCTGCCAGATTACTTTCGCATTGAGCCATATATTGAGCAGAGCTAAGGCTTGTATAGCGATATTGATCACTGTAATGGTTTATTTCAGTGTGATAGTCAATAAGCTTCCAGTGCTTCCAGCTACCTTTAGTTGCGCCAGCCAATTTTTTTTGCTGGTGGCTACCAGCCCATAGTGCCCAACTGCAATCACGCTCCGCAGGGGTCAGTGGCTCAATTACAACCGCGGAACAATTATTTAGCTTAGAGGCCAGCGTGATACCGGCACTGCCACCGCCAATAATTGCAATATCGAGTTCAGTGATATTAGGTGTGCTATTACTCAATTTGGACACCCGCCAGTCCTTTCAAATATCGGTGCAGTTCTTTATTATGGGCAGGCACCTTGGAAGGTTTTAAATCCCCTAAACTTCGTAGACTAAGGAGTGCCTTTTCTGGTTTGGTGACAAAGACTCTGCCTTGCCACCAAGGCAAGCTGCGTCGCTTTAATACCCAGCCAATTTGTCGGTAGACACGTAATGCAACGATGATAGAAAGCCGTGAACGAAAAGGCAGTAGCTGAATACCGAGCAGGGCACTTTGATAGTAGCTTTCAGCCAGATTGAGTAGGCGATCAACCGCTGCGGATACGGGTTGATGGCTCGCTATACCTGCCTGAGCAATGTCTAATGCGGGCATATCTACCCAGCTTGCGGGCAGATAGCGACGACCCATTTTTGCATCTTCCAGCACATCTCTAGAAATATTAGTCAATTGCATCGCTATACCTAAATCAATTGCAAAGCTATCAGCACGCTGGTTCTCGCAATTGAGTACGCGGCACATCATCAGCCCTACGGTGCCGGCAACAGCATGGCAGTAACGAAGTAACTCAGATTCATCCACAATGGCAATCGTTTGTTGATCTTTAAGCATGCCGTCAAGCATCTCACGCGCCGCTATTAGCGGGATATCATTCTCTTTAGCAAGATCAATAAAGGATTCAACTTCCGAACCTGCTCGCCTTTTATTGCCACCCAGACGAGCGCGAATATCTTCCAGGGATTCCTCTCTGTCAAGCAGGTCTCCGTCAGCCAGGTCGTCAACAAAACGACAAAACTGATAGAGTTGTGCCACACGATCGCCTAAATTAGAGCCAAGAAACAGACTCGCCCAGTAAAAAGATTTGCTATTTCGAGCGAGTATTTGCTTAGGAGCTGTTTGTAAAAAAGAGTCTGCCGAAAAATTTATCATCGCCTACCCGCCTGAGCCGACCTCAACACCGGTCAGTAATTCCTCAACTACTTTGGCAGAGCTGACGACTCCAGGTAGTCCAGCGCCAGGATGAGTCCCTGCACCGACAAAATAAAGATTAGCAATGGCGCTATCACGATTGTGAAAACGAAACCAGGCGGACTGAGTTAGCCGAGGTTCGATTGAAAAACCGGCCCCGTGCATCGAACGATAGTCCTTGGCAAAATCTTCTGGTGTCATCCAAAACACTTCTTCAATTACTGATGATAATTCTGGCATTATAGTCTCTTCCAGCGCATTGACAATTCGGTCACGTAAACGTTCTGCTTCAATGCTCCAGTCCACATTGCCCTGCAGGTTTGGTACCGGGCATAGAACATAAAAAGATTCACAGCCCTCGGGTGCAAAACTTTTGTCCGTTGCTGTTGGGCGATGCACATAAAGACTAAAATCATCACTCATCTGTTTGGCATCAAAAATCTCAGAAAGCAACTCTTTAAATCGTGGTCCCATCCAAATGCTGTGGTGAGCGACGTCTGGATAGAGTTTTTTAGTACCAAAATACAACACATAGAGCCCCATGCTGTATTGTTTTTTAATATTGGGAAGGCTGAACTTTGTTTTGGGTAGTAAGTGCTGATAGCAGGTTTCGGGGTCACCACCAAAAACCACTAAATCTGCATCTATAGTGTGGTTATTACTCAGTCGAATTCCAGTCGCTTTTTTGTTAACAACGTTGATTTCATCGACATCAGCATTGAGCACAACATTAATATCCTGACGCGCCATGAGAGCACCTAACTCGTCCACCAGTTTACCGGTACCGCCCATACAAAAGAATACACCCCAGCGGCGTTCAAGATAATGAATTAATGAGTAAATGGCTGTCGTCTTAAATGGATTCCCACCCACTAACAGCGGGTGAATAGAAAAAGCTTGGCGAATCAGCGGATGCTTCAAATGACTATTCACCATCTGCGACACGGTTTTATAACATTTAAGTATAATTAGCGCCGGCACCTGTTTGGCCATATCCCATATTCGAGTAAATGGTCGATGGACAAGCCGTTTAAAGGCAACGTCATAGACCTTTTTAGACTGGTCTAATAGTTTTAAGTAGCCATCTGCATCGTCATCACTAAAGCGTCGTATTTCGGTCAGTGTATCTTCAATGCTAGCACGATAGTCAAATTGACTACCGTCAGCAAAGTGAAAGCGATAATACGGATCTAATGGTACGAATTCTAAGTGGTCCGTTAGTTTTTCATCAAAGAGCTCAAAAAGTTCATCAAAAAGGAAAGGGGCAGTGATAACGGTGGGGCCGGCGTCATGACGATAGCCACCTCGTTCAAATACTTGAGCTCGACCGCCTAAAGTATTGAGGCGTTCGAGTAATGTTACATCATAGCCTAAGGCCCTTAGTCTTAACGCTGTGGCTATGCCGGCGAAGCCTGCGCCGATTACTACTGCTGTCTGATTGGCACCAAATATTCTTGAGGTCAAGCTATGCGCCCTTGGCTTTCACCAGTTGTTTTCTTTTTTACAGATATGACTAGCCCTTGGGCTACTTTTTGAAGTTGAATAGGCAATGTATAAACTAACTTATCTGCCTGTAAAAGCCAATAATCAACCAATTGATTGGCTTCTAAGATTACATCGCTGGAAGCAATGCGGCGCTGCCAATGAGCAAGGAGTCTATTGTCTTCAGACTGATACCAGATATTAAATTCATTTCGGCCAACACCCTGCAGGGCGAATAAACTAATGACTAAGTTTGGCTTGTGGCCGTCTAAGTCACTTGATCGATGACTTGAAGGAATAATATCATCAATGTCATTACGACCTTGATAGGCCAATCCGCAAAAGCCGACAAGCCTTTCAAGGTCACCTAAAGGGTCTAATTGGACATGATTTTTGTCCAGTCCGGCCATTATGGCAGCACCTTCAATAGGGGCAATTAATAAAGGTGCAGTTTTTCTTTTTGCTATTCGCTGCCATACTTCTAATTTTGCACATTGGCGTTGGGTAATATCGGAAATTTGTCCGCTGCATGTTTCCTGCATTGCCTTAGATAAAAGTGCGGCAAGTGCACCACCATACTGACTGTTCCTGGCAGCTAGCTCAAAAGCTTTTGCCACCATCCAGTCACCTAGACATAGCGCTATATCGGATCCAAACTGCTGGTGAATACTTTCTTGTCCGCGTCTGTGGGTGCTAGCATCACTAATATCATCATGTATCAGCGACGCGTTGTGCAACAGTTCACAAGCTGCTGCCCAATGTAAATTCGGTCTTGTCTAAACCTAGGGCTGAGCCACTAGAAAGAGCTAGTTGTGCTCTGAAAGACTTTCCGGGGTTTTGAAAATGATAACTAGCGGCCAATGCTAGGCTGCTATCATTAGTCGGCATCTCACGTTGATATAGCAAATCCAACGATTTTAAGACGGGTACCTCACTTAATATTATTAGGGACATTTGTTAGGGCCCACATAGAAGTTTCTTATGATAAGTTTAGCTATTAATATTTTTTTTGGGTAGAAAGAGCCAGCACTGCTGACCCTTTCAGTCAATCAAACTTCTTAATTATGCTTTTGCTGTTTTGTCCTTCTCTTCTGAGTCAGCAACTGCTGCTGCCCAAATAACTAGACCAAATGCAATTTTGTTCCAAAAATCAGCGATGTTATAAATAAGATTTAACGCACCGGAGTCTGCAGCTTCCATAAAGTATCCGACGAAATAACCAATTGGATAAATTGCCCAACCGACTGTTACTAAGATCAACATGTATTTATAGGCTTTTTGGACGTTAACATTAGACAATCCAGCATTGATTCGACTTGCTTCACCACGGAAGATTTCCCAAATGATGAAAAACCATGCCGCCATTGATGGGACGAAAGCTACTTTAGCGTCCATCAATCCAACTTCACCAGCATAACCGAAACCAAGCATTACAACGCTACCACCTAATAAACGCCAAAAAACACCGGCAGGTACTTTTGCTACTGCAGAAAGAATCAAATAGAACTCAATCATTAATAACGGTACAGTTAATAGCCAATCGATATAGCGGAATGCTGTTGGTGATTCACCTGTAGCAACCCATACGTCGCGCATATAAAAGTAGTGAACTGCTGCGATTAAACAAACCAATCCCGACACAGTTAAAGATGTTTTCCATTTACCGTGTACACGATCACGCTCGATAAAAAAGAAAACAGCTGCGGCAACGAGTGCCATCGATATTAGCCAAAAGGACATGCCGACATAATCATCGGATGGAAGTAAGTTAGTCATGTAAAACCTCTATATATATCTTTTCTATTTTGTGGAGCCAGCATATTTATTAAGTTGCGACTCCCCCCTTATAACTACCCCAGTACCCAAAGTAGAGGCTACTAGCCCAAGTAGCTAACTTATTCAATACGCACGATAATCACTGCTGGATCAATTTAATTAACATTTTTTTTTATTGTAGTCGGAGTTTTTATTTTTGGAGTGTTAAAAATAATTAGAACAAATGAGGGGCTATTATAATCATTATGAATCAATAACATAAATTTTATCTAGGTTTATAAATACTTTTGATTTGAACCAAAATAGATTAAAAATAGCAGCCTAGATTCTGAGATAAGAAGGCTTTAGCCTTATTTAAGGATGAGTGTTTAGTTAGAAATCTGTGTTTTAGCTCTCAAACTCATAAAGTATAAAGCCCGCCACATAACGGGCTTCTAAAGTCAGTTTATAGTGATTGCCAGGTTAAAATAAAAATTTATATAGGAACTAAACATCCTAATAT
>OOGD01000032.1_pt1 | contig 34036 bp, 29 predicted proteins | sample 1670381 | NCBI WGS metagenome assembly OOGD01 (sample SAMEA98146918, study PRJEB22522) | marine metagenome | biome: marine biome; feature: marine water body; material: sea ice | place: Arctic Ocean | collected 14-Sep-2015 | depth 1.3 m | reverse complement strand
TTGTGCAGGAGCTTTTATTTCAACTTCTGAAGGTGGTTGTATCGGTCTTCCGATCGTGTTGATAGTCTGTCTTTTTTTTTTCAAGCAGAAGAAGGCATACGAGATCTAGTACGGTCTCGTGGGCTCGGAGATGTATATAAGAGACAAGGTTGAGTCTTGGGAAAGGGGAGTCATTACTTGTAATGTTATTTGTAAGATTGTGTACTTCGGTATTGGATATTAATAAAATCTAATCGTGTGCCTTAAATCACTCCCCTAAGTCTCTTCGACTAAAAAGCTAATAATGAATGTTGTGCTAAGTACAACATTCATTAGGTTTACATTATCACTTAATATAATAAAACCAATATCTAGGCAGTTTATCGAGCGTATCAAATCTTTGTCATTATATAGGGACAATTACAATAAAGTTAATAGTACCTGTGCTTCAGTTCGCTCAGCGAATGGGCGATTCGAGGATAACGCACGCTCTAACGAATTTTTAGCCTGTGGAATACGACTCAATTTGTGCAATGTATAAGCAAGGTGATATTGATTAGACGGATCATCTGAGTCCATAGCAAAAGATTTACGTAACGCGGTTAATGCATCTTCATATTGCCCCATAAGCGATAAGATCCATCCTAGCGTATCATACAAAGCTGCTACTTCTAATTCTTCTTCTGCACTTTCTGTTACTGCTTGATTGATCAATTGGTGTGCTTTATTAAGATCCATGTCTATGTAAATATTTGCCATGTTGTTCAGGATTAATGCTTTATTAGGCAATAACTCAACTTCGATTAGTTTTTGATACTCGACTAATGCTTTTTCAAAGTTGTTTCGATTAATATAAAAATCTGCTAATAAATTGCGGCTTAGATAATCTTTGGGATTATTCTTAAGCAGTTCTTGTAGCTTATTTTCAAATGCATCATGGGCGATACCTTTAGTAGTCAATTGATATAATTTAATCACAGCAGTTCGGGAACTTCCTGCTATATCAAGGGTTTTTAGGTAAGCTTTAGATGCAGCTTCAGGCTCATTATTGGCATCGTAAACGTCACCAGATAACACCAGTAATTGTGGTTCGTTGGGTTGCACAGTCAGCCATTTACTTAACATTTTGCGTGCGTTTTCAAGATCACCTGCAATCAAATATGTGCTCACATACTGAGTAGCTAAGTTTAATTGTTCTGGTTTTAACTGCAAAGCACGAGAGATGCTTCGTTTGGCGCCTTGAATATCTGTTGCTTTGACCTGGACTTTACTTAATTTTGCCAAGCTTTCAGGATCATTTTGCACTAGTCGCTTAATCTTTGATAACTCCCCAGTGGCTAGATCAGACTGTTTGAGGTGCAAGTACAATTCAACTCGTTGTAATAGGAATCTTGTATTGTCAGGTTGGATTTTAAGCGCCTGATTAAGTTGCCATATAGCTTTTTCTGGCTCTCTTTGACGCATATGTATGGTTGACAGCAATTCCATGGCATTGAGATTGTCGCTGTCTTTTTTAAGTACACTTTCTAACTTTTCATTAGCTGCGGTAAGATCACCCTTACTAAATTGAACTTGTGCAAATAATGTCAATACTTTTAACGAGTCGGGTTGCAATTTATCCAATTGCTTTAATATTTCAATTGCCTTGTCATATTCACCTCGTAAATTCGAAAGAGTTGCTACGTTGAATCGAGTAGTAAAGTGTTCCGGATCTTTTACTAACGCCGTATTTAAAAAGGTCTCTGCTTCTGATAATTTCTTTTGGCGTATAAGAATTACCGCTTTAAAGTTAATGAACTCAATATTTTCTGGATCTAATAACAGATACTGATCGGCAATATTGCTTGCCTCATCGAAATCACCTAATTCTACTAATAGTTGTGCTTTTGTGATGATGAATTGAGGGTTAGTACTGCTGTATCCAGACAAATCTATCATGCTTAATGCCTGTTGCTGTTTTCCTCTAGAAATTAGCGTTTTAATTTCTAATAGTTTGACGTTTTGATCATCTGGATATAATGCCTGTAATTTTTGAGTAATTTCAACTGCCCTGAATATCTTATTATCTGCCAAATAAAGTTCAGCAAGTATAATCGCGGTCTCTGCATTACTTGTTACTTCAGACTCGTGGCTTTGAAGTAGTTTGAGTGCACTCTTATGATCATCTACTTTAATGTAGGTTTGGGCTAGTAAAGTGATAGCTTCAATATTGCCGGGCACTAATGACAAATACTGATTAAAAAATGTGATTGCCTGTTGATAGTTTTTTAACGAGAACGCCGACAATGCGCTTACATACAGTAGTGTAGGTCTTTTTTGTAAGGTCTCATCGTTAAATACTGTCATCTGTGCACTTAACTTTTCTAATTGAGTTGTCGCCTCTTTACTTGATTGGTTTTTAGCTAATATCCATGCTTTGATCAGCAAACTTGAAGGATCGCCGGGAGTTTGTTGCAATATTTCGTCAAGTAGTAATCGTGCTAAATCAATATTTTGATTTTGTATGTAAGCAGTGGCTAATGACCGCTTTGTAAACGGATCTAAAGGATCTATTTCATAGCTTTTTTTGTATGCAGCAATGGCTTCTTTGATGTTATTTTGACGCATATATAAATCACCTAATACGCGCAATGTCGCAATATTTTCAGGCTCTAGAAATAGTGATTTATCTAAGTATTTCGCTGACTCCTTAAAATCATCCACATGCATTTCCAAGAGTGCTAATGCGTTTAGAGCCGCAATATTTTCTGGATCGTTTTGCAATGCTTTTTTATATACGATACGTGCCTGGTTTAATTCTTTTAAGTTGATATGGGCGGCAGCAACAATAACGTACCAATTTGTTTGTGCTTTTTTAGTCAAACTTGAAAATTTTCTATCAATGATCTTTTCATTTTGTTCGGTATATAACCAAACTTTGCCTAAAGTATCGACGATTAAACTGGGATCCGCTCCTAATGCTAATGCTTCCTCTAGAACTGCTTCAGCTTGATCCATATAGGTATTGACCATCAAAATTTTTCCCATCAAAATTTTTGCTGAGAGATTATCATCATTCTGTTGTAAGCTATTTTTGAGGAATATATACGTTGCACCCAAATCACCTTCTGTGTAGACCTCTAATGCTTTCTCATAATATTCACTGCTCGTCTGGGAAAAAACCGATGACGGCAATAAAAGGCAAACAACTAAACAAACTCTCTTAAATAGTTTCAAAATATCAGTTCTCAATTTGATTTAGGGATGAATATGGTCTTGAATATACCAAATATAAATGGAATTAACAGTATCACTGTTGCTTTGTAGACACTCAACATTCTGAAGTGCTTACCATTTAAAATATTCTTATTTAGCTGATGAAAAATGCATGACAGCATCATGCTTTACCTAATATTTGATAGATTGAGGCCTAATAAAGCTGAATAGAATATGATTTTTTCAAACACTATGAGATTCAATTCTCTTTGATTTTCGATGCGTCGAGAATGTTATCTCATTAATAGTCAGGTTTATGCTGATGTTTGTGTAAACGGCATAAAAATGACTTGAGTGATGGATGCTAGTCATGCGATACGTTATGTACTCTGATAATTTTACAGGCATCTAGGTAAAGTTGTATCGTTTGTCGTTAATGTTATGGCATTCATAATATCTAGTATAGCGTCCATCAAATTATCTACTTAAGTACTAGACATACAGTTGCGCAGATCCTTCTTGAACAATAAGAACAGAATTAAGATGAATCACGGCTTATTAATGTTTAGAAGGTTGCAAGCTCAGGTGTAACGAGCTCTTCCGCATGCAATGCATCGCTTCAGTCGAAAGGATCTACAAGTGACACTGAATACCTAAGCGCTAAGTTAGAATAACTCAGGCTCACTGAACTGGTATTCACAATAGGCTGCACCATACTCTGGGTTGGTGTTGGAACATGGCTCGCACCCCAGTCTTTAATGTGTCGACATCGTCACACGGTAATCGAGTAGTGATCATCGTATTCGGGCGTGTCATTCATTTAAAAGAGAGTACATATGGTAGTAAGATAGTAACTACATTCGATCTAATACATAAATTTATCCACAATGTATACCTTCAACGTTTATGCGGATTCACTGTTATTTGTATAATGATTAGCAGCAAGCATACTGCTCAAATCATTAAATTTCACACCTTTATTTTTCAATAAAATATTAACTTTTTTACTGATTATTTGGCGAATATAAAAAGGCTGATTAGGTACAAAATGATGAATGCTATGTGTGTGACCAAAGTTGAAGCAAAACCACTGGAATGGCATAAAGGCCCAGTGATTTAATACCTGAGTTTGCTGCAATAAATTGAACTTAGCGCCATAGTAATGCATTGACGATGTGATGAAATTCAAGCATGCCGAACGTAAAAAGTTAGGTGCTACCCATACTACCATTGCAAAATTTACCCATTGCATTAGCGACATTAGCCAAACTGGGGTATTCAACTTTATTGCTGCATTATCAGCAATAAAGTTGACGCTAAAGAAAAGTATAAAGCTATAAATAATAAGATAATAGACAGTGACAAAAGGAAGGCTGGCATTAAATACATTAAAAAAATTATATCCTCTAATCTCACGAGAAAATTGTTTGCTGCGGATTATCAGCCCGAGTAACCCATCACAAACCACTAATAGCCTTAATGCATGGCTCTTAATACCGTTTCCCACTAAACGTTCTTCAATATCTTGAGGGGTACCTGAGGTTTTGTGATGGTTTAGATGCATGCCTTTACGGTACCAAGGATTGACGGTATTTGGCCTAATAATCCACACCATAAACATCATAAAATGATACACCACGGAGGTTGATTTAAAGTATTGATGATGAATTAAATCGTGTTCGATTTCGTGAGCAATAGAAGCGCTTAGAGCCGCAATGATGATGCAACACCATGCCGGAATAACAGCATAAAAATACAAACAACCTGCAGCAGTAAAACCGCATACAGATATTAAAAGCAAGCCTAAACCCAAGGTGTTTTGTTGTGCTAAAAAAGGGTGGTTGGTACGTAAGGTGCGTTCTTGATTTTTTATATACGCAACAATCTCTTTAATGTCCTGCTTATCTTGGTTGTTCTGCATGTTTTTTCATCGTAATACTTAAAAGCTTTAAGCAGCAGCCTACAGGCATTAAAACGATATGTCTTTACAATCGATTGGGTCGATAGGGGGGGGATGTCATCATCCCAAACAGGTTTTTACTATTGTTTCCTTCGTGTTTACTGCTTTTGGGATGGTTTTAAATCAGAGCATTAAAAACAAGTAAAAAGCCTTATTTGATAGTGGCTTTAAGCAACCGCTTAAACCGCTATTAAATAAGACTCTTGTCTTATATTTTTAGCTCTACGCTGATATGAACCTTTACCTTTCTTGGCTTGAACTATCTGAATTTTATACAGTTTTGATGTTACTAATGCGGCTAAAAAATTATGTTTGATTTCTCCTCGTCCCAAATCTGATTCACCCATACTAGTTTTTACTGAAGGCTTTTTATGCTTTCTCATTATCTTTCCTTTAAGTTGCTTATTCATTACGCTAGTGTAAAAAGAATTGACTCAGCACGCTATTACACTGAGAACTACACATGTAAGATATCATTTGATGAAGCTGTTGATTTTTATTTCGTAGCTTCAATCAAATAATATATTCACATTTTATTCTATCTGATTAGTCAAATGTTCTTAATAATAGTTCAAAGTAGCATTCTAAATTTAATAATTTTTGTTTTTATTTCATAGTAACAGCTACTTTCGTAACGAGAGCTTATATTATGAAACAATCATTAGATATTTAACCTGTCGATAGCTCACATTATAAAAATGCCGTACAAATTTCATTGTTTTGCAACGTTAGTGAGATGCAACATAGAGGCACATATACATAGAGGCACATATACATAAAGGCACATATGCATAAATCCACAAAAGCAGCCCTAATATCTGCCTTTATTTTCCCAGGGTTTGGGCATTTTTATTTGAAAAGTAAACTAAGAGGCGCTGTGTTTACTTTGATCTGTGTAGGTTGTTTATATCTGCTCACCACATATGTAATGGATATTGCTAATGATATAAGTAACAAAATCTTAAGTGGAGATATACCTTCAGATATTACTCGTCTTATAGTTGAAATATCCTCACAACTTACAGGTAGTCAAAGTAATCCTCCAAATGTCGCAAGCCTCCTATTATTCATTTGTTGGGGCATTGCGACTGTCGATTCGTACATCCTTGGACGTAAGTTATCTTCGCCAACCAATACAAAATAGTAACTTTTAGTCATTTATGTTTTTGTCGATGGTAAAATACCAATGCTTGCCCGTTAGCGACATAAATTAATGTTGTTCTTAGCCCAGTTTTACAGTTTTAATCTGGTGTTTATATACCAAATATTGGAAAACGCTGCTCTGAAACAGCCCAATTTAGTCTATTAAACTTAATTATTGATTATGTATTTGTTGAATGAGCTGAGTATGGGATTAATTGACTAACTGGTCGGATAGTTGCTTGGTTAACTTAAGTTGATTTATTGAAAAACCACGGGATAAAGTCATGGTAAAAGTTTCTATATTAAGGTTGTTAACTAGCTGTTTACTTATCGTTTCATCAGCTGCTATGTGCAAACCTGCGTCTGATTGGTTCTCTAATTTTAAGAATGACGCAACACCGGAGCAGCTTTACCATTTTTTATACATGCTGCCAAAAGGTGGTGATTTACATAATCATCTAGGGGGATCAAATTTCAGTGAGTGGTGGTATGAATTGGCTACTCAGCCTGAGCGAAATGGTGGTTACCGTTATTACACTCGCACTGTTATCAACCTTTGCAATGGTTATGGCACAAATGAATTTAACTCAGCGCCTCAGTCCTTAATGTTTCGTACTATTCAACACAGTAATTATAATACTTTGAGTGAGTGTGAAAAATCTGAATACCGTTTGATGAATGAACTAAACCTAGAACAAAAAACGGCATGGCTAAATAGTATTCGGCTAAACAAAGATTTCGAGGGACGTTCGGAATTTTTTGAAAGACACTGGTCAAGGCTCAACGATTTGGGACGTAATCCAATCATAGCTGCTGAAATGATAGTTAAAAACATGCAAGCTTTTGCTGAAGAAGGCCTGACTTATCTAGAGACGCAGATCAGCGCCTTTAACAGACTTAAATCTGATGGCAGTGTATATAGCGGTGATGAAGTTATCGACTTATTTCGCCAGCGGTTAACTCAATATGACGCGATTGATACAGGTGTGACAACAAGATTGCAACAATCCTTGTTAAGATTTTCACCTGATGCAGAAGAAAACTTAAAGCGTAATTATCGACTGGCTGACAGCAATCGAGATATTCTTGTGGGTCTAAATATGGTTGGTCGAGAAGACAACGATAAAGGTTATCCATTGCGTTTTCTAAAGACCTTTCGCGAACTTCGACAATCCATGCCTGCAGTTAAACTAGCTATTCATGCAGGAGAAGTGGATGAGCCTAATTTTCATGTGCGCGACACATTGCTTTTAGGGGCAGACCGAATTGGTCATGGTATTAACCTGATTGACGACCCGCAAACCATGTTGCTAATGCGGAATAATAAATATTTGGTTGAAATTAATTTGGTCAGCAATTTATTGCTTGAATACGTTAGTGAATACAGCCAGCATCCATTTCCAGAATATTTGAGAACAGGGATCCCCGTTGCTCTCTCTACTGACGACAGAGGAATGTGGGACTCGACCATGACTGATGAATACTTTGTGGCTGTAAAAGAGTTCAATTTATCATGGCAGGAGTTAATCAGTTTAGGTGAAAATTCCTTAATCTTTAGTTTCGTCGATGATGTTAATAAACAAAGACTATTAAAAGATTACGCAGTTCGAGTCAAAAAATTTGCTGATGAATTTCAGCAAAAAGGCATAAAAATACTCGATCAGGTTAAACCTAATAAGCGATTATTTATCTGTCAACGTTACCAGTTGTGCAATTAATACGAGAATAGAGATTAGTTAACTCTTTTAACTCTTTAATTATTCAATTATTCAATATGTTTTAGGCAGGCTAGAGCAAACTGAATTAAGGCAAAGTATAGGGCATTGAAGCTAAAAAAATAAAATAAGCTTTAGTTGCTTATGTTTTTAAATTTTGTTGATACTACCTAACACCAAAGCTTCCCGCTAATCATATAGGTACATTTATGACCATCAAAAGTCTGTAGTTTGTTATTGATGTGAAGTGTAACTTTATGATTTTTTCTTAAACCAGCTTTGGGTGTTTTAATCTTGTTCTGACCCTAATTGTTTTATTTGATAGTAGTTAACAGGCCAACCTTTTATGCTAAAAAACAGGTAGAATTGGTCCAATGTAAAATTTTAAATATAGTTTAGGAAAGTAAAATATTATGAAATATGAACTACTTGAGAACGGAATCGCCAAAATCTCACTAGACAATGGGAAAGCTAATGCGGTGTCTTTTGACCTTGCCCAAGAATTCATGGTCAACCTAGACCGAGCCAAAATTGAGAGCCGAGGGGTTCTGATTTGTGGCCATGTAGGTATATTCTCTGCAGGTTTCGACCTAAAGGTTATGGCAACTGGCCCAGAGGCAGCTCAAAAAATGGTTTCAAAAGGTATGCTTTTACTGGAACAAATTTATTCTCACCCGCACCCAGTAGTTGCTGCATGTGAAGGACATGCAATAGGTATGGGAGTGTTTCTTTTATTGGTATCTGATTATCGTATTGGTGCATTGGGTGAATTTGTTCTCAAACTACCTGAAACTGCTATAGATATGCCCTTCAATTCAACATTGAGAATACTTGCCAAAACTCATGTAGACCCTCTACATCATTCGCGTGCTATTATTCAGTCTCATGGTTACTCGCCATTGGAAGCAGCGAAAATTGGTATGCTGGATGAAGCTGTTGAATCAGGTCTCGTTCAAGAAAAGGCTTTAGCAAAGTTGATGGAACTTTGTGACCTTCCGAGTGGACGTTATGAAGAAAATAAGTTATTTGTGCGAGCTGAAGAGATCCAAGCTATTTATGGGTCTTTGCACGCGGATAATTAAAGTCCTGCACAAGGAACATTAAGAAGATACACGTTGTTACTGAATCAAATATTTAAAATAAAAATGTGTGAACTTTTGCTTATAAGAAGGGCTTGCACTGAGTGCATAAACCATTTGGCTGTATCATTGTTGTGGCAGAGGTAAAATGTGAGGTTTGTTCCCAAATTCAGGTTAAAAAGACCTCATCCATTTCTTTAAAATTTTAAACAACAGCTCTTCCATAATTGGCTTACTAAGAAAGTCATCCATGCCTGCCTCTTCACACTTTTTGCGGTTTTCTTCGAAGGCATCCGCTGTAAGTGCGACGATAGGAGTTCTCATTTTGTGTGATTGTATGGTTCTGATTGCTATTGTTGCTTCATAACCGTCCATTATTGGCATCTCGCAATCCATGAGTATTAGGTCGAACGTATTTTTCTGTAATTGATGCAGTGCATCTTGTCCGTTTTCAGCATTCGACACCGTGAGCCCAAAACCTTCGAGCATGTGTTGGGCAATAATACGGTTAATATCACTGTCGTCTACTATCAATATATGGCCTATTAACTTGACTTCAGTTGTTGCTTCTCGGTCTTCGTTGTCGTAAACAATTAATTCTTTTTTGTGGTTGCTTTCATCACGCTTAAGATTCAGTGAAACTGTAAATGTTGATCCGATTTGCGGCTTGCTTTGAGCACTAATACTTCCGTTCATCAGTTCGATTATTTGTTTGCTTATAGCCAGCCCTAATCCTGTTCCTCCAAATTTTCGCGTTGTTGATTCGTCGGCTTGTTTAAATGAATCGAATAGTGTTTCTAAAACATCAGGTTCAATACCAATACCACTGTCCTTGACTTTTATCTCAAGCCCTACTTCTGTAGGCGTGGATGTTGTGCTATTGATTTGGATAGTAACCGTACCCTGCTCGGTAAATTTGATCGCATTATTTATTAGATTGAGTAAAACCTGATTCAGACGAATAGAGTCACCAATAAAAAACCTATTTAAATTTGCATCATATTCTAAAGATAGTATTACTGACTTTTGATTGGCCTGAGCACGATAAAGCGATAAGACTCCCTGGGTTAAATCCTCCAGATTGAATGATATTTCCTCTAATGTCATTTTACCGGCTTCGATTTTAGATAAGTCGAGAATGTCATTAATAATATTCAGTAGCAACGCACCAGAGTCATCGATTATTTTGAGATAGTTTTTCTGAAGTTGTGTCAGCCTTGTTTTCCCCAAAAGCTGAACAACGCCAAGGATGCCATTCATTGGTGTACGTATTTCATGACTCATTTTTGCTAAGAACTTCGACTTTGCTTGAGTTGCGCTTTCAGCACGATTAACTGAGGCTAACAAGCGTTCAGTTTCGTTAAATGCATCGGTGTATCTCATCATGAGTAGAAGCGATTGAGAACAAATGAATACGATGTATCCGACGTCTGAGCTAAAGAAAAAATAGTAGTCGATTAGACCTTGTTGATAAGCTATTTCGCTTATAAGAGCCAAAAGGAGAAAGATACTACCAGCCAAGAATGTGACAGACCCTTGTGTCTTTTTCAAAACGGCTAAAATGAGTATACAAATTGAGTATATGCCAAAAATAACAGTAAGAATTCGAAATGCAGGAATGAACTGGGTAAATATATTGACAGGAAAAACAACCGCCGTAATCGAGAGCAAGATACAGATAACAACGTAACTACTTAACAAAGATTTAGAATATAACCGTGGAAATAACATGTGGATGTATGCCACAAAAAAAAGAGCAATCATATAAAAGCTTAGATAATCTATTTGAATCAATAGATCCCAATCTATGCCAGGGAAAATAGAGGGTAAATAAAGCTCGCCTGTTAACAGAGAGCGAAATGCTACCAACATGCAACAAATTGAGAACATGAGTGACGCTCTTTCTTCCCTTCTATATAAATAGAGACCTAAATAATATATGCCCATGATGAAAATAGCGCCGCATAAAAATAGGTCAATAGAAAGAGCGTTTTCTCTTATTTTTTTTATCTGCTGCTCTAGACCTATTTCGATAGGGTTCCAAGCGCCCCCTTCTCTATGATAGAAATTAGCCACCTGTAAGATGATTTCTAGTGAGTCAGTATCAGATTGATAGCTTACTGTTATAGGCAGGTATTGAGGTGTCATTGTCTCGCGTGTCGCTGTTACCACACCATTAGATGCAATCAGCTCGCCGTTGACAAATAAGTTGTAAGATCCGCTCATCCAACTGGTTCTAAACATCAGTTTTTTGTGCGGAACGTTGTTAATAACCTCTAGGTGGTATGTGGCATAACCATCGCCTTTAAGTGCTTCACCATTAACTTTATATCCGTTCCATGAACTGGGTAATTTTATGAAGTTCTGTTCTTTGGATGTACTTAAGGAAGGGAACTCGTTGGGTGCCAACAACTGTTTCCAATGAAACCCCCATTCACCTTTAAGTTTTATAACACCATCTTTTTCAAAGTTCCAATGTGAAAGGTCAAGCACGCCTTGTCGAGCAACGGGTGGAGATTTGAGTTTTGATGTATCGTCACAAGATGATAGGTACAAGCATGCGAAGACAAAAAATAGATATTTTAGAAGAGTAAGGGGTGTTAAAGGCTTTTTTATCAAAAAAATATAATTTTTACTCACCAATAAATACCCTATTTAAAATCTAAGTTTACGCATCGCCAAACAAATTGTTACGCCGTCATCACTCAATTTTTGACCCGACTTCACCCATGTAAGATACTGTTTACTTCCCTTTAAGTCACACAAAAATTCAATAGCAAGATTACAGGAGTCATAACGCTCTATGTCTCATACAATAGACTTGGATTGATTAGATACCAATTTTACATAACTAAAAACTGATAATGGATAAGTTGCATAGGGAATATCTGATAATCATTCACCGATAAGACAACTAATACACAACATACATTAAACTCAATCGTGTTTGACCGATTGAGAACACGAAGCTAATGAAATTGCGAGTATAAATTTCAAGGTGACATTAGCCACTTTACATATCAGTATCAATGTGAGGTATGTCTCTAAGCATTCTCTAGTATTTTGAAAGCTAACAAAAATGCACTCCAGAGATATTAGGATATTTGAATGGCCCATCACGTTAATCGATCTGTTATTGCGTGTTGTCCAAAGCTATGAAACGATGGTTTTTGTGTATGATAAACTCCTAAAACCAATGAAATGGTCAAGGCTTTGTAAAAATCCAACGTTTTTTGTATTCAATACATCAAAACTGACAAAGCGGTATCGTCCGAAAACATGACCCAAGCTCAGGCTGCTGCTTGTGATTTAACTAAACCACACGACGGCCATTTTGATGAACGTTCGGCACTAATTAAAACCAGCTATTTCGCTTATAAATTTGATTATATCAGGTGTTTATGGGGTTTGGATTGGGTATCGAAAATACCACTGGTATCAATTGGGTAATGGATTTAGATACTTAATATTAGATCCATCCCGGATAAGTATAAAACACAATCTCGTGAAAAATGAAACGAGACTGTGTTCTTTAATTTTATTGATTTCAACTCACCCTTACTTTTTAGTCCACTGCCCGTTCTTCCAGAGATAATGACCAGGACTGGTTTTTTCATAAGCTTTTACAGCGGCTAACTTTTCTACTTGCTGTAAGGTGATACCGTTTTCCGCAGCTAGTTTGGCATATACTGATTTGCGTTTATTATTAATGTCATCCACTAATATTTGCATTTCTTTTTGAGTATTGCTTTGAACTATAACCACGCCTAAGTAGCCGTTGTCTTTTTCACCCACCAGACCTTGTTGTTTAGCGTTATCCAAACCTAATGCAAAAACAATATTGCTGTAAAGAAGGCTGACGATAATAGCGGCTTTAAAAATTATTTTTTTCATGAAGTTATTCCTTAATTGGCTTAAAACAAACTACTGTCGTCACTGAATACATCATCAAGTTCTTTATCAACTTTTATCCGAATTTCATGGTCAATTTTCACATTGATATTGATTGTAATTGGCTCCTTGGTTTCAACTTGTACTGTGTGTGTACAAGCACTTAGAAACCCTGTCGCTATAAGCACCAAACCTGTCATTTTCACTTTTTATCACCTTGGGTTATTTTCTGTTCAATTTTATTTTCTACTGACTTCACTAATCTTATCGACTCTAATAAAGCAAATATATTTTCTTGATGACTATAATTAAAATTTACGTTTTGCTTTTTATCAGGATTTTTACCGTGCAAGGCTAAATCAAGAAACACCCAGCCATCGGGAGTAAACTTCACACTGCTTTTGAGCTGTGTGAAGTCAAAATTTTCTAATAAGGCTAATTCAGGCTGTTGATCCTTAATGGAGTCAAAGGATGGATTATTTATGATGCTCAACTTGCCTCCTGTTAAGCTCGATACTTGTCCATTATCCATCCTTACTCCTTGTTTACCCATAATAAATGGCATGTTGCCATCAATATCTCCAGTGATGTTGATACCGGGTTGTTCTTGTAGTCCTACAACACGAGATAAATCAATATTTTGGATTTCGATGTTAAACTGTTGCTCCCGATCGTCTAGCCATAAGTCATCCAACAAAAACTGACCATTAAATATCTCACCTTGAACTTGTTCCAGACGAAAACGGCTGTCTTGTGCAATAACGTTTGCGTCAAGTTGTCGAATCATCACTCCGGCATCAATCAAATCGATGTGAAGAGTAGCTCTGGCTAACTGAAGTCCAGCTGAATCAAACTCAAGTGGGGTTTGGTAAGATAAGTTTTTAAACGTGTAGTTTTGATATTTTGCAGATAAATATTGAAAGTCTGCTTTGCCTTTTGCTACAAACTGTTCGCTATCTTGGGGCAAAAACAATTCAATATTAGCTGAAAAGTTACCTTCCTCAAAAAGTAGTGTATTTTCTAACTGCGAAATTATTCTTTGTAAACTTATAATATCTTGTTGCTTTACTTGTATTTTTACTTCGGCTTGTTGTTGCGTTAGCTCTATCAAAAAGGCGTTTTCTAACACAACTTTATGTTGACTGGATAGGGTCATATTTACCAAGCTTGCCTTACCTATATGGCTCGCATTAATCGGTAAAAAGTCAATGTTTTTTGCGGATGATGCTGTGACAGTCGAGTTTCCGTTAAAACTCAATGTTTTAAGCCCCTTAATGTTTAGATCCATGTGATTGGCAATTCTTTGGACGTTGACTTCAGGGAATGTCAATTTAAAAAATTGGTTATCTGCACTCAATTGTAAGTCATTAAAACTGGCGCCTGAAAAATAAAAGTCACTGGTCATTTGTTCAATATTTACAACGCCAATTTGTATAGCGGAGCTATTCACCGTTCCTTTTATTTCAAGTTGTTTGCCCCTAGAATTATAGAAAGAAAATTCACTGCTTAAGTCACTAATAAGCAATGAGTCTGTTTTTAAGTTTTCTATAACTAGTTGGCTGTTATCATTGATGATTTTAAAACTCATTGGCAGTGCTAAAGACTGCGCAGAAAGAATAGTGGAAAGTGTGCCTTGTGCTTGTAAATCAAACATATCTGCTACTATTTTTTTTATTTTAATGGGCTGTTTAAATGAAATATTGTAGCCAACTTCAAGTTCACCTGTTGCTTTATAATTAACTTCGTTAAGGATGATACTTCGATGTATATTGACTTTGTCTACAATTTTTAACTTAGGCAAGTTAATGTGCGTTTTGTCTATTGTTATCTTTTGCGGAAAGGTAAGTGACAACTGAGGCAAATCATCTGGTGCAAAATAATCTTGTAATAATGAGCAGTTGACCACTGAAATGTTGTTAGACAGTTGGGTTAAGTCCAAACTGATTTCAAGATCATCAACGTTTACAGCAACAAATATATTGCCCTTAATGGCAGTATCAATAGAGCAGGTTGAAACATGAAAGTTGCTGACTATATCTAAGTTGTTACTTACTTTAAGCATCTGTCCATCAAAAGTTAAACGGGTGTTTATTTCGGTTTCATCAAAGGCTAGTTCCTTTAATAATTCAGTGTTTTCTTGGAATAATGCTTGTGCTTGCGGTATCCACCTTGTGAGATCAGACATTCTCCAAGTTATATTACCCACTAAATTATCTGAGAATATTTTGACGGTAGCATCCACATCACCAGTAAACTCCAACTCGTTGCTTGAAATTGTGCTTACACCAAAACTCAAGGGTTGTAACAATTTAAAAGAGTTTATTTCAAAACTTGAAATGTGTAGTTTTGGTAACGAACCAGGTAAATTCAAGCCGTTTTTTTGTTGCTCAATTGATGTTTCATTACCTTCTTTGTTACCTGCAGCGTCCTGTTTACGGTGCTTAACTTTTACCCGTTCGATAATGAGAGCATTAGACCAGAGTTGCCAAGTTGCATTGTTGACTTCTGCAGTACCAAAAGGAGAGGTGATGCATGCTTGTTTAAGGTTGAGACTAAGTCGCCAATTGAATGAAAAATCTAGACAGCTAACAGATATGTCGTAGGGTTTAGTCAAGTGTTCAATGCTTTTGATAGCGATAGGGCGTCGAAATAAAAATATTACAGACACCACAATAAAAAGTAACAAAAATGCAGTCATTTTTTTAGTTAGGTATTTTCCCCAAAACGAATGTGTCATTGATTTCCTGAGGTTGTTTAGATAGTCACTGCCCTTCAGACTATGTTAGTAATTAATAGCTTAAACAACTCCACGGCTTGGTAATATAAGTTACCGATATGAAATTGTTGATCAGTTAAAGCTGTATTATCTTGATGTTTGTAAACCATCGATGTTGATTGCTAATTCGTCATGACCATTATATTTATACTCCTTGTTTTAATGTTCAGGTCTTCCAGTGCCTTTTGTCTGCGGTTTGCCAATAAAAATATTATTTCCCAGTCTTAATTGAGAAATTAAGCTTCACTTTTCGCTCCATTAGTAGCCCCAAGTAGTCGCTCCAATATCTGCATCGAAATCGAGACGATTTTTAGTATTAGTAGAGGTGCCAGTGATTATGATGCATTTTAGCTCGCGTTATAGTCCAATAAAAACATCATCACAACGGGAGCCATAATCATTATGAATGATGATAATTACTCAAATCATCTATCGAGCTTGTTGAGTTTGTTTGATCAGAGGCTTAGCTCATTGAAATTATATTGTACTTAAATTTGCCCGTGACAATTTAATTTCTTTTATCAATGTAATGAGAAACAACAAGCAATTCAACGTTACACGTAAGTTAGGTCGATTTTTGTGGAAACACTATTTTACCCGGCAGTAGTTGTCTTGAATTGAGCATCAATAGCAAAAAACGACAGAACGAGCAAACTAGCTGATAATTCATTTCAAATTGAGGGTGAAAAACCATTATATTTGCTGAGATATAAAATACATTTTGACTCAATTTAATCAGCCGAAAAATGTGATGAAAATACTTGTTTTTGTCTTAATATCGTAGGTTACGCTTGCAGGATAATATTAGTGAAAATGTTTATACCCATCGTAAATTTAAATAATCAAATGACATTTTAGTTACCTTGGCATTCTTATTTCTAGAGATATTTATTAGCTTAATGTTTGAGTTTTGTTTGTGTTTTATTTAACAAACATGGGTCGTTTCTCAAAGTTTTCTAGGCCTACGATAACCCGCTTTTCCAAAGAACGTGTACGATTTCTAATCTTCGCTGATACAGTCATTTTTACCAATTGTCTTATTGATACAATTTAGTTAATAGTCGTTGTGGCAAAAAATAAATTATTAGTAGCCGCCGATATTTTTGGCGAAACAAGCTTTCAGTACTTGGACAATAACTAATAACCAATAAACTAGATGGATGTAAAAAGACAACATCATCTGTACATTTGATAACGCTGCAGCCCTTTAGATCTAGTTCATAATTATGAACAGTTAACGCCCGATGGCTTAACTCTTATGACTTACTATTAAGGTGAGTGACGAAGTGATTTTGGTGTTCTTTAAAAGCACCAGTCCTAGGTTAGAGTAGAAACAAGATGGCTTTCAAAAAACATATTAGGAAATGATTATGGATAAAGTAATAAAGTAATAAAGTAATAAAGTAATAAAGTAATAAAGTAATCAGATAGATTATGATCTAACTAGCTAAATAAAAATGATGAGTGTTTTAAGCTGTGAGTTCGACAGATGAGCCCTGTATTTAGGTGATGACTAAGAAGACACTCAGCCATCACGTTAACGTGTATCAACAAACTATTGGATTTCTAAAAGTTCGACTTCAAAAATGAGTAAAGAACCCGGCGTTATTTTTCCCGTTGCTCTATTGCCATAAGCTAATTCAGATGGAATGAAAAATTTAAATTTATCACCAACAACCATCAATTGAACACCTTCTGTCCACCCTTTTATCACTTGATTTAAAGAAAAACTGATGGGTTTATTCCGCTCTACCGAGCTATCAAAGACAGTGCCATCAATCAACAAGCCATGATAATGAACTTTTACTGTTGTAGTAGCGACGGGATGTTCACTTCCCTGGCCTTTTTGTAATACTTGATACTGCAAACCAGATGCCGTTTCCACTACTTCTTCATTCACTTTGTTTGTTGCTAAAAAATCTTTTCCTATATTAATATTTTCTAGCGCTGCCTCTTTATCATTTGAATTTTTAGTGAAGTAAAATATTGCTAATGCAATAACTACCGCTAAAACAATATATTTCATAACTCGTCCTATTAATGTTTTTAATGACGTATTCTAACACTCGATTCTTTTGGCGATAAAATTAAATTTTGTGTGAAGACAATTTTATTTTTTATCGAAGTATCCTACCGGTTGGTTCAACTAACTGTAAATCTTCAAAATCGATGTTTGTTGAGGACAGCAGAAACATCGTTTATTGTTACTGTACTGTATTAAAAAATAAGAACACTGATGACACAATCAACCACCTTAATCGACGGACTTTATTTTGGCGAAAGCCCCCGCTGGCACAATGGCCGTCTTTGGTATAGCGATTTTTATGACAAAGCAGTCAAATCGGTTGACTTAGAGGGTAATACTAGGCTGGAAGTACAATTGGATGAACAGCCCTCTGGTCTGGGTTGGCTCCCAGATGGAAGTTTGCTAGTGGTATGTATGGAGTCACTCACTTTAAAACGTCTTGAAAAAAACAGCTTAGTTTTACACGCCGACTTATCTGAACATTCAAAATATCTGTGTAACGATATGGTGGTGGATAAGCAAGGTAATGCTTATGTGGGTAACTTTGGTTTTAATCTTGACGCCGAGATGCAAACACGTGGCGTAGAAGCTGTGATGACTGATCACCCAAAAGCTAATCTTGTGAAAGTGACACCTCAAGGAGACGTGAGTGTTGCGGCCAGCGGTATGAGTTTTCCTAATGGTTGCGTTATCACACCCGACGGCAAAACATTTATTGTCGCTGAAACACTGGGCCTGTGTTTAACCGCGTTTGACATTGGTGAAAATGGTGAATTAAAGAATCGGAGAATATGGGCTGCCACTGGCACACGAGTCCCCGATGGAATATGCATGAACGCTGATGGTCATATTTGGGTCGCCAATGCAGCCGGTCATGAATGTGCTCTTATAGCTCAAGGTGGTGACGTATTAGAGATCGTTAACACCAGTCAAAACTGTTATGCGTGTATGTTAGGTGCAGATGATGGAAAAACTTTATTTATGCTGACAGCGCAGAGCTCACAAGCAGGAGAGGCAGCAGCAAGTAGAACTGGAAAAATTGAGTTGTCTAAAGTGACATCGACCGGAGCAGGTTACCCTTAAATTTCTTGTGCCATATTTAGTATAATAGAACTATAGATTATCTATTTAATTTAAATTGAGAAGAAACTGAGTTTATATGATGGATGGTTTAGCGCTTATATCAGAAGTATCTGATGTGTTTATTGAGCTTTACGAAGTTAAACCGATTGACATATGTATTTGAAACCATTTTGTACAAAGCTTGGAAATGTTATTTTATGCTCATAAAACTAATGATGTAACGTCAACGTAACGCTAATAATGTGAGTCAATTTGTGAGGTATTGTTTTGTAACTATGATTTTTTTGTCAGAATACGCCTGCTTTAAAATGATATGTCACAACTTCGTTAATATATTCAAAAGCTTTGTTGGATTGGCTTATGAAATGCGGAATGACAATTAATAATGTTTAAGGCAAAACCAAACAACAATGCCCAAACAAAAAAATTAACAAGAGAAAAACAGACAATGGTTAATGACGGAAACTATAAAAAAAGAAAAATTGGAAATCACGCGCTTAAGCCTGAAACAATGATGATGTCCTACGGTTATGATCCACAACTATCTGAAGGCTCTGTCAAACCGCCTGTCTTTCTGACTTCCACATTTGCTTACCAAACACCGGAGGAAGGTGAAGAGTTTTTTCACATTATGGCCGGCCGTAAGCCCGCACCAGAGGGTAATGTTGGTGGCCTTATCTACAGCCGCTTCAATCATCCCAACGTCGAAATAATTGAAGACCGACTGTCACTGTTCGAAGGCTCAGAGCGCTCCGTGGTTTGCTCAAGTGGTATGGGCGCCATCAGCGCTATACTGTTGGCTTATTTGCGGCCCGGTGATGTGATTGTCCAAAGTGCGCCTTTATATGGCGGCACTGAAACCCTTATCCGCAAATTCCTACCCGAATTTAACATTCAAACTGGTGAATTTCATGACGGTTTGGACGAAACAGGTATGCTTGCTTCATTGCGTGATGCTGGCAAAAAAGGCCGTGTGGCGATGGTTTTCATTGAATCACCAGCCAACCCAACCAATTCTCTTGTGGATTTTGAAGCGTTAAACCGCGTGTTAGACATCATCAAATTGGAAACCGGCCACCGTCCAATCAGTGTCTGCGATAACACTCTTATGGGACCTGTTTTTCAACAAGCTGTGCCCCAAGGCATAGACATGGCTATGTACTCATTGACCAAATACGTGGGTGGTCACAGTGACCTTGTTGCAGGTGCTGTCTGCGGAAGTGTTGAAATGCTTCGCCCAGTTCGTGCTACACGAGGTATTCTGGGTCTTAACCTCGACCCACATACAAGTTGGATGATTTCTCGCTCACTCGAAACGTTAAGTATCCGTATGCAACGTTCTGCTGCTAGTGGACATAAAGTGGCACAGTGGATTGCTGATAATTCTTATATTTCTGCAAAGATTCTGCATCCTGACTTCATCGCGGATGAAGCTTATCAAACTGTTTATAAACGCCAGTGTTCAGGGCCAAGCTCAACATTTTCTTTTGTACTTGATGTGTCAAAATCAGACGCCTTCCGCTTGATTAATAACCTGTCTATTTTCAAGTCTGCTGTCAGCCTAGGTGGTAGTGAGAGTCTTGTGTGTCATCCGGGTAGTACAACACACTCTGGTGTGTCAGCTGATTTACGTGAGAAATTTGGTGTAACCGACGGCCTTATTCGTCTTTCAATTGGTCTTGAACATCCAGATGATCTTATTGCCGATCTTGATAACGCTTTTTGTGCCACATTCAAGGATGCTAAATCTGCGTAAAATATGACCATTGGATCCTTGATGAAACATCACGTTACGAAAAGGTATCCTGACTTGCTAAAGCGGCGATGTGAACAAGTCACAAAGGCTAGTGGCGTTCAATCGTCACTGGTCGTTAACAATCAAGATAATAAGTTTTATTCTATTATAATTACTTGTTAGTTCTAAGATTGTAGGCTGTTATAAAACATCTGTATCGCGAAGAGAACCTGACCAGACGAGCCTAATGCAGAATTATTTTATCGTGAAGATTGCGCAGGTTTATGACATTTACATCAGGCTGAAGCTCGAGACACTCTATCGTTTACAGCAGCCCATGCATCAGATTGTGGCGGTTTTTCAATAATAATTTGGCTAGGAAATGTCTGATCAACTCGGTATAACGTCACATATAAATCACGTCCAAAGAGAGCCGCATCGTTTTCCAAATTAGACCATTTTGATACTGGAAAATTAACTTTTTTACATCGTTCAATAATCGTATCTGACCATACAATCAAGTGACAATTTTTTTGTAAAAGGCTATCTATTTTTTCCAACAACTGCGCAGAAGATAAAATACGTAGAGGAGTGCTCGGTTGATAATGCGCTTCAATATTCCCCGGCACTGCTTCAGCATGGTTTTTTGGAGTATCAACACTATGACCCATAGCGGTTTCTAGTTGCTGTTGAGTCACGGGTCCAGCACGAAGCACTCGTGGCTTTTCACTGACTAAATCAAGAATAGTAGATTCTAATCCATGTTGACACGGGCCACCTTCCAAAACAGCGGCAATACGACCACCTAGCCCTTGCATAACTTGCTCCGCAATGGTCGGGCTTAGCTGTTTATATCGATTCGCGGAAGGTGCTGCAAGCCCTATATTTAGTTTAGTTAATACTTCTAAAAATAAAGGATGTGCTGGTACTCGCAAGGCAATGGTATCTAATCCACCGGTGACTTCATAATGAACATGGTCAGCTTTTTGGAGCAGTATTGAAAGCGGTCCTGGCCAAAATAGTGTTGCCAAGTCATAGGCAATATTAGGGATTGTTTTTGCCCAGTTTTCAAGGTGTGATACATCGGGTATATGGACTATCAGTGGGTGGTTTTTTGGTCGGCCTTTAGCCTCAAAAATCTTATTGACTGCGATGATATCTGATGCGTCAGCGGCAAGGCCATAAACTGTTTCTGTTGGCAACGCCACAGCTTCGCCTTTTTGTAAAAGCTCCATTGCTTGTGTCACACTATTTTCACCGCTCAATAAAGAAGTTTGGTAATTTTGACTCATGTTATCTACTCAAGGATTACAAAATTGACAATGAGTCGGGTCGGCGCCTTTTTGTTGCACGACTTCATCATTACGATAGCCACAACCATCACAAACACGTGTCCATGCTTTTGCTTGTTCTGTTGGAAGGGTGCACAAAGTGCAGGGTAAACCGGGTTGCTTTTCTTTTATGACAAAGTTAAATGCCTGACATTGTGGGCAGGTTTCTGACAGCCGACGAACTAAATCTTCAGCCGCTTTTGCAATCATCTGTTGTCGTTCAGGACAGTTCATAGCGCGTAAGTCAGGCTCGATTGTTAATTTTTGAGAAGAAGATACAAACTGTTCTAATCTGTTTAATAGCTGCTCGGCAGAAAGACCTTTTTGAATATATTTTTGTAAACCTTTCTCATATCGTAAAATCCAAAGTTGCTTAGGAAGTAACAGTAGTTTTTGTTTTAATGGCACTTTGCCATTAAGAGTCAATTCTTGCACAGATGTTGGGCCTGCTGCATGGGCATAAATGGTAACACCAGTTGATGCTTGATAAAGGCACAATAGTTCATCGTTCCAGTTAATCATGCCCGGAGCGGGTCCACCGCCAAAACTTCCTTCGCTTCCCAATCCCCAATCTGTATTCGTGAGTTCACAAGCCTTTTTTGCTTTGGTTAATGCAGCGTCCATGGGAGACAATATGCGTGCAACTTCACCAGAAAATGTACCTAGAGTATCGGTATCGAACATGTTGGACTCAAACACCTCGTAGCCCAGCTTAGCTAGATAGGGAGCTATCCAAGTTGCTTTTTCATGTTTTGTAATTAACGCTACTCGTTGCATTGAAGGAAATCCCTGACGTTTTGAGGACTATTTGGCCATAATTACTTGAATTTCGTACTACATTCAAGTTAAATTTTTAAGCATACAATAACTTGCAGAACATCGTGCTTAAGCTTTTTACTTAATGGTTAAATGCTAATGTGCTTAAATAAACCTAAGCTACTTTTGCTACACCATTTATTTAAAATACATGTATCCAAAACGACAAATTTTATATTTTTCGGTCATAATATCTAACTATTTGAAAAGTGGGTACGGTCAAATTTATCAATAGGCGCTTCTTTTTCGAAGACAAAACCATTAAACAATTACAATTAACCATTAAATTTATTGTTCGGTGTTGGATATTGGTTTTTATATAAAACAACACTTCTTGAATGCAGAAAACTTGTTTATACAGGGTTTTCAGGCGATTAACTCAGTGCAAGTGATAAAAAAATACACTTTATAAAGTATAGATAATATATAGTGTTAGGAGATTAAAGACATATGAAAACACAAATATTTTGAACGTTAGAGCAAAACAGGTTTTTGGTTCAATGAGCCACTATTAAATTTAAACGTTGGCAGTTTAAGAGCATAACCAAAGCCAGCTAGCCACACATCTTTGTGAACATTACTCTCGAAACCAGGCATGTCATTGATACTGACATGGTGTAAGCAGTCTTCATAACCTAGGTGAAACACTCGATATATAACAGCCATTGTTTGTGTTGCATTAGCCAAACTCAGGCCCTCTAATTGGGCGTAAAGGTGTGTTGCGTAGTCACGCTCTTTGGCTAAAATAGCTTTATAAATTTCATCAAGAGTAAGATGAATATGTTTTGGAACCACGAGACTAGACATTTGATACCTCCATTTACAATGTAACAATAATGCACATCACTGTAATTATATACAGTATTTAATTTTAATCAATCTGCTTCCTTGTTCATTCTTATTCGATAGATTAATTGATGCTTATTTTATTCCTAAACTTACATCGCTTTTTAATGAATTCTAATAACTTTATACTGTTCAATATTTAGAGCAATAAGCTGAACTGAGCGAAGTTAACCTCTTTCTAGGTTTATTCTCTGAATCGTGATCATTTAAGACTCTTATGGATCATTGAGCTTCATATCACGGGAAATTTTGCCATTACGCCATTAAACAATCGTCTTAAAAACTAATCTGAGTATGGACAACTGGACTGATTAACAAGCTAACACAGAGACATGCGATAATATGGGCATGCAAAATACCAATATTTATGCCAGATATCGCTATCCACCCCAAATAATGAGTCACGCTGTGTGGCTTTATCATAGATTTACACTTAGCTTTCGTGACATCGAAAAATTGCTGTCAGCATGAGGCATAACCGTCAGTTACGAAACTGTCAGAAATCTTTTACTACTTGCTTCTGTGCATCCAGCCCTAAACTTGAGCGATCCTCTTTGTGTGCTCACTCGAAAGTAAGCGACATATCTTGGTTTCAATGAAATATTCATTAGAATTTTTCTTTGGTTTAGTTAGCAAAAGCAATCAGCAGACGCAACTATGCCTACAATTGAAAGTTGCATATCACTAAAGGGACCTTTTGTATGATGTGAAACGCCGATTTAAGACGCTATGAGGGGGGTTACTTAGAGGGTTACTTCGGGGTGGATTTACTGGCGGTTTTAGAACTGTTGGCTTTGAGTTTACTTTAGTTTTCTGCACGCACTTTTATTTTAGCGGCATCACGCTTGGCCACTACATCATGCAGACTGACCTTGTCCTTAATCAGAGTCTGCATACTGCTTTCAAAGGCTTTTATGTCACCCATATCATGTAAGCGCTTAGAGTCTTTAAATGGTACGAGTATGTTTTCAGCCTTCAGTGCCGCAGCAAGGAATCCGGCGTTGTTGGCACTTTGTGATTTATAAAGTGAAGTGAATATCCGAGCGTTGAAGCTTGTGTCAGGTGTAGGGCGTTTTTCAATGGTGGTTACAATGTCATCGAGGGCTACCCATTCGTTTGAGAAGAGGCCTCCGGTGTCATTATCTGTGATGCGTAGATGTAGCGTTTTCTCGGAGGTGTCGTAGCCAATGTTGTAGGTCAATGTGTGGTCATCGGGCAGAGTGACTTTGCCGCAGGTTGAGATTTTAAGTATGTTGATGGCAGGTGCAGTGTGGGTTGCTGTATTAGGGTTAGTCATGGGTGGTTCCTCTAAGGGGTATGAACAGCGATCGTGCTTATTCATATAAGATACCTATAGGGCCGCAAAGGGTAGGAAGCACCCTGTTATCGTGGATGTTCCTTTAATTGTCTTTTTCCGCCAAAACCACCCTGAGAGCTCCACAGTTGCACCCTCCAACAAACTTTCGCTGGCCAAGTGCGTCGGTGTTGGCCAGCAGTGAAAATCACGCCGCGGTTGACTGAGTACAAATGTTCTGTAGGCGGGGTTTTTGCACCTAAAAGTGAGACCAGAAATCTATCAGTCGGCGGGTCTGGAGTAACTCGATGATTTGTAACAGGAAAATGGTGGCCCCTCCCTGACTCGAACAGGGGACCTGACGATTATGAGTCGTATGCTCTAACCAACTGAGCTAAGGGGCCAAATTTGTATAACGGATTGTTTTAAACTTACGATAAGCAGAAAACGACGCGCAGTATAAGCAGTTTTTTTTAAATTGTCATCTTACTTGTTGAGCTAATGTGTTCGAATGCTGGATTTTTCGACGATTACTCTTTGAAACTCTAAGCAAAATACGCTCAACAGTATTAACCTATTAACACTTCCTCCCCTAGAGTTGGTTAATTGATCGTCTTCGTTGGTGTTAGTGGCAATTACGTCGATGAAGATATTATCAAAACTAGTTAAGCCACAGTCATCATTAATAGTAAGCGATTTCGCATCGTTAGTGTCATCGTTTCGAGTACCGGAGGGGGCATTATAAGTCGTTCCTAATGTCACAGGATCAGATAATGAGCACGAGCGAAACGCACCGCTGTAATTGTTGGATTCTAAAAGATGTACCCTAGGCTCTTGACTGGTCAAAGCAATGTTTAGCCCGAGCTCCACATTATTGACGACTATGTTGTGAGTAGTGCTGTCTGTCGTTTAGCGTCTCACCAGTGAAACTCCACTTTCTAAATCGTTTAAGTCGATGATTGTCAAAGCTTCATTGGCCTCAGTGGTGGCATAAGCGTAGGTCTGCCATTTTAAAGTGGGCGTATCATAGTATTGATACACTTTTATGTCTCTCTAGCTCGAAGACAGACCAGAGATGCTGCCGATTATTTTTGGCGAAATAGGAGCATAATATTTAGCACAGATATGCCATTTCTGAGTCCTATGACGGCATATTATTTTTGAGTGTTAGGGTTTACATGACCCTAGATATCATTTGAAGTAGAAGGATTTTTAGGGACGTCAGATAATGGAATATGTGCCAGTAAAGATAGGTTATTACAAGCAAAACCATCTGAGCTGGCATCAATACATGGTGTATTAATTTGTTTTGTTGCATCAATTGTACTTGAGAAACATTCAAGCCCTTGGCTTGTAAACTTAGTTTCGTTAAGTTCTTTACTAATCCTTTTGTATCACGAACAACTTGAAAGCCTTATTGTGTTAGTTGCCCTTCATATTCAGCAGGCACACCTGAAATTGAGATTAAATAGGTATCGGAATTCTGCCCCTGATATTGTTCAAGTTGATTAAACCTACCTAACACGGGAAAAATTTGAATAGTGATATATAATAAATCTTGTTCAGATTCAATAACATATTGTCCCTGTGCCACTAGGATATTGTCTCCCTTATTAGCTTTTTGAGCTGCGTAAGTCACTGTTTTAATTGGTTTAAATCTATTATTTCATGAGCCCTGATTCTCTTCGTTGTTGGCAACAAATCGAGCTTTATCAATTCCTGCATGAGCCTGAACGCCTTGACTGTACCCCATTACCAGTATCATCATGGTAGCAATTAAATACTGCATGAAAGTAACCTATTACAATATGAATCTTGCTAACACTTTACCTTTTATAACTTATATATCAAATTTTTTGTGCTGTAATGGATCTAGAAAAACGCTTAGGTTTTTTTTATTCGTTTTTTTAATTCAACTTAACAGTAGTTGTTCTAGGTCAGGTGATGGGAAAGGTATAGACGTTGAAATTTGGCACAACGGTGGTCCATTAGATTGCAATATGTTTAAAAGTGCTCAACAGGTTTGGTCTATACAGCAGTTAGCTTTTTTTATAAGCAACGTTGAATTATCTAACAAAGATACTGAATATCACCCAAAATTGAGTTCAACACCTTGGCAAAATAATGATGTGGTATTGATCCAACCTAATTTGGATAACTGTGCTACAAAATCAGAAGGTGAAGATAAAGTGGTGCATGATGACCCCGTTGCTTCAGAACAACATAAAACCAATAATCGCCTACAATTTTTGGCTCCTGCTGATTTTGACTCATCCGAACAATTTTCTTTTACACTCGCTGTGCCTTTTGAGCTGAATCATCAAAACCCGCTGCTGCAACCTTCGCCACTAAATTTGCCAAGCATGTTTTGGTCGTGGCGGTCGGGACATAAGTTTTTTCGATTAGATATGCAAAGCCCTAACGGAAGCTGGGTATTTCATTTAGGCAGTGTTGGATGCAGCGCTGCCTCGACTATGCGTTCTCCTAAAAATGAATGTGTTCAACCCAATAGAGTCAGCTTTAATCTGGATAAAAAGCATGATGGAACAAAACTTGTTATGCATCTTGATAAGCTCATTGCCAATACTTCGATGCGAAACGATGACTCTTGTTTGTTTCACTCTGGCCAAGAAAATTGTAGTATTTTGATGTCAAATTTAAAAACTCAAAATGTGTTCGAATGGCACTAAATATGCCAGGTTCTCAATTTATAAAGATTAGTTTTTATTTTATCTTGAGTAGCTTTTTGTTAGCTTGCGAACCACCAACTTTTAACCAAAAAGAATATGATTGGAAAATACCTGAAGGTTTTCCAAAACCTCTAGTCCCCTCTGACAATCCTATGTCCACCGCCAAGGTTGCCTTGGGAAAAAGACTGTTTTTTGATGTAGGCTTGTCTTTCAATCAATCCATTTCTTGTGCAAGTTGTCATCAGCCACAATTTGCTTTTTCCGAACCTCAAAAAACTGCCATAGGCGCATCGGGTCAAAGGCACAGGCGCAATACCCAATCTTTAGTCAATGTGGCTTATAACAGCAATCTGACATGGGCACATTCAGGACTGAATCAAATTGAGCAACAAATTCTTATTCCTATGTTTTCTGAAAATCCGGTTGAGTTAGGTATTACTGGGCATGAAAGTAAAGTATTACAACGATTTAAAAATCAAAGTTATTCGAGGCTGTTCAAACATGCGTTTGATGATGGTGGTGTGGACTTTGACAAAATTGTTAAAGCACTTGCCAGTTATGTAAGAAGCTTAACTAGTTTTACTTCGCCATTTGATGAGTACGCCTATCAAAGTAATGATGCTGCTATTTCTGATGCTGCCAAGAGAGGTATGGAGTTATTTTTCTCAGAAAAACTTGCGTGTTTTCATTGTCATGGAGAATTCAATTTTACTCAGTCTAGCCAACATGAAAATCAGAGATTAGACTTACAACCCTTTCACAACACTGGTTTGTACAACATTGATAATAAAGGTGCCTATCCCGTCTATGACGAAGGATTGATTGAAGCCACCTTAGATCCCTATGATATGGGAAAATTTAGGGTACCTACTTTACGCAATGTAGAAGTGAGTGCGCCTTATATGCATGATGGTAGTTTTGCAACATTAGAAGAGGTCATAGAATTTTATGCAGCTGGTGGCAGAACACAGGGAATATCTAGCCCACTAAAAAGTCCTTTTTTAGTGGGCTTTGAGCTTAAGTCAGGACAAAAACAAGATTTAGTTATCTTTTTACAAAGTTTAACTGACCGTCAGTTTTTAAACTAAAAAGTAAATGAACCACTTGTGCCTCCTTGAGCACATAAAAACTTTGGTTTATTCTTAAAAAAATCGTAGACTTAGCGCATTAGAAGCATTTTTATTTGAGAATAAAATGACGGAAAAACCATTTTTAGTAAGTGGCAGCAACAAAATAATTCATAAAATACGAAAATTAGACTTACTTAATATTAACGGTGAGGATAACCCTAGCATTGTTGTTTCACATAAAGGTATAAAGGAATTTTTGCAGGAAGTTCCATATAACAAACGTGATGCAAAACAACTAGATTTGGAAATGGTGCAGTTGACTAGCTCTGAAGTATTTGGCGAAGAAAAAACATTGTTATTTGTGCAAACCATCAATGGTAAAGAATACAAGGTGGATTATAGTAAACACGGTACACCTCTGTTTATTAGGATCCATCAAGAAAACGCCTTTTAAGTCCGAGCTCCAATCTATATTAATAAACCCTGTTTTCAGGGTTTTTTTATACCTGTATAAATTTAGGACCATTATTTTTATATCTCTGATTAGGTCTCAGGCATCACAAAATAACTCTAAATGCGACTAACTAATGATTTATAACGGCAGTTTATCGCTGAATATTGTTAGTTGGTCGCTTAGTCGCATTTTGCCGTAATTAGCCTTTTTTAGACCACCTAAAGACATCTTGTCCACTACATTAAATATGAACTTGCAATCAAGCAGAATTTAACAGACACAAGGTGTGACATCATGAAAAAAATTATTATAGGTAGCATATTAACAGTAGGTATTTTTTTAGCTGGAAGTGCACAAGCTAATTATATGGAAAAAAACACTCAAGCAAATTTGGTTGAAATATGTGAGGCTATTAAAAGCGACAGTAAACTTAAAGTACACAATGCAATCAAAAGAAGTGGCATCAAAGCAAGAGTGATCAGTAAAGGCTTGGTATGTAACGGTCATGATCCAGTAACCTTCGCTATGATTAACAACGCACAAAAGACTGCAAAATTTATGGCACTTAAAAGTGGAGTTGATTACGTCGATTTACTAGCTAAGTTATAAAAGGTTCAAATGACTTTTCCAAAGTGAGTGTGTAAACCTGCATTGTTTTTGTTGTATCTTGGTTAAAGCATTCACTTATTTTCGAATTATTATTACCACATAACTGATTTCCTTTTGTCAGCCTCGTTTAAAAATCAATATGCCAATATTACTTAACATCGCTTCGAATTCACTGTAAGTAAAATTTGTCCCTAAGGTCGATTCCCAATTGAACTTTGGTTAGTGTCGTATCGTCGCCAAGTTTTATTTGCCGATAATCAATTATTTAGATCATAAATTAATATCAGGGAGTTTTAGACAAATAATTTTTTAAGAAAAATCTAAAGATATTTCTTGTAGCAATATCTTTTTGGTTAACCAAACCAGTATTCAGGCTTTATCATCGTGGAGTCTATTACTACATTATGATCTAAGCACTTTGACTAAGTTCATCCCATCACCTGAATGATTCATGGTATTTAGGTTTTAAATCGAACGGATGGACAGTCACAATTAATGTCGAAGTAGCGACCCGGTGAATGACTGTTTTTACTAGATTAAAACAGCATGTAATCTTTCCTGGATTAAATAAGGGGTGAAGCTACAAAGTGCAGCTCTTTATTTTTCTCAAAACAATTTGTTACAGCTTATCTCCATCTATCTTAGATCTCCGCAGTTGGTCTCATAAACATTAGCTGTTTGTCCCTTAGCTTGTATGTTTTGTAGGTGCTAATTCAAGAAAGGTTTTTGCTAAAACTATTAATTGCCGTTATGTGTTTTTAAACAAATTTAGTGGGCATGCGCTTCGAGTATTTGAGTAATGTTTTTATGAGGGGCCGAGAAGCAAAAAAGCAACTCGTCAAACAATACAAAATGTATCAGCAGTGAAATCGGTTGGTGCAGTTAAGTTTGTGAATGTAGAAATATTACCTAAAAAAAGTTCGGTCAATTATATGGAGCTGTATTGTTCAGACTGTGTGCTATTGCATACAGGAACGTTGTGTAAATTTGAAATGTATATTTACTCAAAGAAATTTATACGTGTTCATTCTTACGTGATAGTAATTATTGAGAAAACAAATTCAGTAAGCAACGAGCTAAGCCATTTTTAGTTGTTATGTTTATACCGCGGTGGAGAGGTAAAGACTGGTCAGAGTCAAAACTTCACTTTTTGAATTTTAATTTTGGATGCTTATTTTATGTACAATAAAGTAATTGTGTAGGTGAGAGATACAGCAGAAAGGTTCATCGCCAACCAAGACAAACCCTCGTTTGGTTTTTTGCATAGTTTAGGATGGATGTCCTATGTATTTATTTTTACAGCGGATAATGTGTTCTTTTATCGTGACATCAACAAACTTGGGATAGAGGTGTTTTTCCCTTTGGTATTATCGGGTGCATTCGCAGCACTTTTGACGTGGCCTTTAAGATATGTTTATCAGCGATGTTGGGGTTTGCCTTCTGGTTGGTTAATTATCACCATCGTATTTTTCAGTTTTTTAGTTGCCGTTATTTGGACCCCAGTTAAAAATATTGTGATTTGGTATTTTTATGAAGATTTTGATGTTTTATCCCTTATCGCTGGTAATCCCTCAGAAGATTTTAGATGGTATATGCTGCTTATGTCTTTGAGCTACGCATTTTTTATGATTTTTGTTTGGAGTACTCTGTACTTTGGCATTAACTATCACTTCCGTTTGATGCATGAGAAAAAGCTACACGAAGAAGCCGTTCGTCTGTCTCATATATCGCAAATTAAGATGTTGCGATATCAAATTAATCCACATTTTCTATTTAACACGTTGAATGCGATTTCAACTTTAGTGCTAAAAGGGAATAAGGAAAAGGCGAATGGCATGTTGACTCGATTAGCTACTTTTTTACGTTTTTCGTTAGACAATGATCCTGAAAAAAAGATCCGCCTATATATGGAGCTAAAAGCATTGATGTTGTATTTGGAAATTGAAAAAACACGCTTTGAGGACCGGCTAACAGTAAAGTTTAAAATTGAGCCACAAACTGAAGCGTTGCTTGTACCCAGTTTGTTATTGCAGCCCTTGGTTGAAAATTCCATTAAGTATGCGATTGCACAGATGCCTAACGGAGGATTAATAAAGATATCGGCTAAGTGTCAACGTGGATATTTACAAATGGAGGTGGCCGATAATGGGCCTGCCCAAAATCAACCATCTATAACGTTAAAACCCTTAATTGAAGGACAAACAGCATCGAGTCACACTGGCGTGGGGGTTCAGAATATTGTTGATAGGCTTAATGTTTTATATCCGAACAACCATGATTTTAAGGTTGTTCGTGGTATAAATGAAGGGTATTGCGTGCAAATCTCTATACCTATGGAATATTCATGAGTCGTCAACTAACTGTCATTATTGTGGATGATGAGGCCTTGGCTAGAGAAGGGTTAATGCTGAGATTGATTGCCGATACTAGGTTTGATGTAGTTGCGCAATGTCCGTCTGCTCTTTGTGCTTTAGATGCGATTGAGCAGTTCCGGCCTGACATTGCTTTCTTAGACATTGAAATGCCAGGATTAAGCGGTCTTGGATTAGCAGAACAATTATCGAAAAAACTGTCTCCTGTGCCTAAAGTAGTCTTTTTTACCGCCTTTAAAGAATTTGCTCTCAATGCTTTCGAGTTTTCTGCATTTGATTATTTACTTAAACCCTTTTCAGATGAAAGATTAGCCAGTTGTTTAAGCAAACTTGTTGAGTCTTTTTTTGATAGTGATGTAGTACAACAACACCTCAAACTGGACGAATTACTTAGCCGAAAAACGGGAAACTCTATTAATGGCTTTATCCGTAACTTAGAGGTGACGAGTGGCGGCTCAATGAGTGAGTTGCAGCAAACGGTTTCTATGAAAAGTGGCTCGGAGTGGATCAGGGTAAGGCTTGATGATATTTCTTGGATTGAGGCCGCAGGAGATTACATGTGTGTGCATACATTGGAAGGTACACATATTATACGTAAAACACTTAAACAATTTGAACAAGATCTCGACCCCAGTCTTTTTCAAAGGGTTAATCGATCAGCCATGATCAACCTTAGTAAATTGAACAGACTGACGCCCAATTCAAATGGGGAATACCTAGCACAATTGACATCTGGTGATAGCGTTAAGGTCAGCCGTAAATACAAATTCAAACTAGATGATTTAAGAAAAAATAGCGATTTTGAAGATTAATCACGAATGTTGAACAAAGTCTGTTTCAACAGCTCTATATTCGGCGCGAGTTCTATCTCTAACCCCCCAATTTGGCGAGAATAGCCGATACCTGGATTCACAAACCCCTCTGAATTAAACATTGCACAAGATGTGTCTTATTGTTGTGAGTGTGGATACCATTAAATCTAACAATTGAGTTACTTTGTTAGTTGAACACACCAGCATTGCCGGGGGCGACATTGGTATAGCCAAAGCCCAAATAGAAAAAATTAGGATAATTGACCCAAAAGTAAGACTGGAAGCCGAGATTAATTATGAACTTTCCCAAAATAATGATGTTTTAGTCATCAAGCTTTTACAGCAAACTAAACAAACTTATAACGATATTCCCGACTTTTTCTTTCAATCAGGTATGTTTCAACAACAAAATAAAAATTATCAAGTTGCCTCTGAAGAACTTTCAGAGGCTATCAGTAGAAATGCTGAGACTGATGTAAGCGTTCTTGCAAAATGTAATGCGTTGTACCAACTAGGTAGAACATCTGTTTTAGCTGAAAGTAATATTGATGCTGGCATAAGCGCTTTGAAGAAGTTTATTGATAAAGCACAAGACTTAGATGACTTAGCGCCTAAACCTTGGGCAGAATTTAGGTTAGCTAATCTAATGTCTCTAAATTCTCAGAAGTTAGAAGCTAAAACAATTTATTTACGTGTGGCAAAAACAGATAACAAAGAGTTGGCTAAACAAGCAAAAAAAGCAGCTGAGAGGATATAGGCCTATAAAATGACCTACGTTTCAACAATGTATTGGTTTAAATTCAAACTTTCGTGCTTTGATCTAAATACAGGCTTGAATTCTGCAGCAATTACCTCAAGATTATAAATATAAATCTATTCGTCTTTTAAACGTAAAATTAACGTTTAAATAATACCTCTGAGGTGCACTTTTGACCATAAAACTTGGCATAGTGATGGACCCTATTCAGGCCATCAACATCAAAAAAGATACCAGTTTTGCTATGTTGCTCGATGCGCAGAAACGTGGCTATGAATTGTTCTATATTGAAATGGGTGACTTGTATTTGCAAAATGGTAAACCCATGGCGCGAATGGCTAGTTTGTCCGTTGAGCCAAATGCTGACAAGTGGTTTACTTTAAGTGATGAGGTACATCAAAGC